>ENA-OWPA01000238-OWPA01000238.1-bioreactor-metagenome-genome-assembly--contig:-NODE-238-length-96229-cov-9.694463_pt1 | contig 96229 bp, 90 predicted proteins | sample MGYA00238139_ERZ651803 | MGnify/ENA primary metagenome ERZ651803 (study PRJEB26909, sample SAMN07631231) | bioreactor metagenome | isolation source: Switchgrass digestor | place: USA: Dartmouth... | reverse complement strand
TTATCGTTCACTAAAAGTAGAGAATCTATATTGCTAGGTAAATTTTCCTCTTTTGCTGAGTGCCATGTATAAGGTATTTCTTTCACTTGAATAATATCCTCAACACCAACTCTTTCTTTAATTATTTTCACAAATTCATTGCCTTTTTCAATCATAATAGAATAAACTTCTTTACTTAAAAAACCATTTCTTAGATTTTTAACAACTACTCCTGTAGTACCCGTTCCCGCAAAAGGATCTAATACTATATCTCCATCATTTAGATTTACCCGATTTAGCATTTCTTGTACTAAATTTTCTGGATACACAGCTGTATGCTTCCATGGTGTTTGCTGCAAAGGTATTTCTACGACGTTCTTTTTTTCTCTTTTATAAAAATCTTTGTAAATATTCTCTTTTCTTTTTGCAAAAACGAAAATAGGTTCGTATGTATTTGTAAATCTATCTTTTACTGATGATGGCATATGGTTTGGTTTGTACCAAATTATTATCTCTTCTAAATGCCAACCATCTTTAACCATATGATAGGCTAACCTATATGGTATCATCAGAAGATGAGATTTCCCATATTGATTTAAATATTTATCACCAATATTAAGAAAGAAAACACCTTCTTCTTTAAGTTTTTGGCGAAGTTTATTAAATATAGTCACTAAACGACCTATATATTCTTCTGGAGACTCCTCTTGCCCTATTTGTCCTTCAAAATTATAATCACGCTGTTTCCAATACGGTGGTGATGTAATAGCTACACTAACAGAATTATCTTTAATAAATTCTAAGCCCGCCCATACATCTCCATGTATTATTATATCTTTCTTCATCTTATCTCTCCACCCATACCGGAATTTTATATTTCTTTTCAGAAAAACCCACTAACTCCTCCTGGGAATAATTAATGTTTTTAAACAAAAATTCTACTCTAAATACGTCTTTTCCTCTTTGTTTACTCAGAAGTACAAATCTTGGCTCTTTTTTAAAAGCATATCTTGGGTCTCCCTTATTTTTTCCTCTTTGTAATATATCATCTCCATATATTTCAAACAACTCTCCATTAGGCATACAAACAAGAAGGATACTATATATTTCTTCAGACGCATGTTTATGTAAAATGTAGACAAAATAAGTTAAAGTCGGTTTATTATACTCATATCCATTTTTTATAAAAGTTTTTGAATAATAGGTAGGTAAATTAGGAGATGATCCAACTTTGGATAATGGGTAAGAAGTTTGATTACGTTGAATAGCAATTTTACCCTTATAATCACCCCAATTTGATTCTGAAATTGTTTTTATATCTATATGTATAAAAGAATCAAAAGTCTCATACATTAAATCTGCTCCAATCGGAGAAGAATTGGGTGTTTTCATACCTTGTGAGAAAACATAATGAAATATTCTCTCAGCACCCATTTCTAAGTCTGATGATTTATTGTGCTTTGTACTAATAAAAATATCATACCAATCCTTTTTTATCTCAAGTCTAGAATAAAGTCCTTTTTTAATATCTTGTAAATTATCTAAAAAATGGTAACGTATTCGCTCTAAATGAACATATTCTAGTTCCTCTATTTCTAACAAACTCATTTTTTTTATTTCACTATTTGCCATTACCTTTGGGCACAAAAAACTCTATCCACACTCCTGTTTAATACAGAAAATGTGCCCTTCCTCCCTTCCTACTCGCAATTGAAATATGTGTTTAGAATTTACTTCTATAACTATTCTACCACTTATTAATCTAAAGACAAATATCTTTTATAATGTTTTTTGCCTTTGATATTACAAGTTCTCTTTGCAATTACCGTATCATCCCAAGCCATTCAGTTACATAATAGTTATGCGTAACTCTTCTTAAGTACCAATCTAATTATACTATACCACAACCACCTATTATATATCTACACCTTCCTAGATAGGGATAATCCACCAAAACCACTGATTATTGCCATATAGAACCCAAAATCATACCACCAGCCAGTATTTATTGGTTCGTACACTCTAATATTGGGATTGAATATTTTTACAATAAGGGACAGAGGTGCAATCCATCCATGCCAAATGCCTGATAGAAATCCAGCTGGATTAGAGTATGTATAATTGCCATTCCCAGGCATACAACCTGTAGTTGATGCTGAAATTATAAATAAAAACAATAATAATATAAGAAATTTTCTCTTCATCATTTCACCTTCGTATCATAATTTAAAAATCATATTTACATATCAATGCCATATTCTTTCATCTTATTATATAATGTCTGCCTTCTAATGCCAAGAATATCTGCTGCTTTACTTTTATTTCCACGGACATCCATCAAAGTATATATAATAAGTAATTTTTCATATTCCTTAAATGTTATTTCAGTTCTGTTCCTCAGTTCAGGATAAGTATTATTCATCTTTATTTCAGCTGGTATATGGTCTATTGTCAGTATCTCATCATTTTTTTTGGCTAAGATTACTGAACGTTCAATGACATTTTTAAGTTCCCGTACATTTCCCTTCCATGGATAATTAAGAAGAATATGCACAGTCTCCAAATCAATCTTTTCTAAGTTTTTATTGTAGTATGTGGAAAATTCTTTTAAGAAGGCATTGGATAAAGCAATAATATCCTCTTTCCTCTCCCTTAATGGAGGAATTTCAATTTTTATTACATTTATCCTATAATAAAGGTCTTCTCTAAAATTGCCCTTCTTAGTTTCTTCCCACAAATCCTTATTAGTAGCTACAATAACTCTTGCATCTAAGTTTATGTTTTCAGTAGAGCCTACTCTTTCAAATTGCCTTTCCTGCAACACTCTCAAGAACTTAATCTGCATATTTAAAGGCAATTCTCCTATTTCATCTATAAATATTGTACCACCTTGTCCCTGCTCAAATTTCCCTATCTTTCTATAGCTTGCACCTGTAAACGCTCCCTTTTCATGGCCAAATAATTCACTTTCAATTAAGTTTTCTGGTATTGCAGCACAATTTATTACCACAAACCTCTTATTTCTTCTATGGCTCTTTTTATGGATAAGTTTCGCTATTACCTCTTTACCAACACCTGTTTCTCCTGTAATTAATACTGTTGCATCTGTTTTAGCAATGTTTTCCACCATTGAAACTATTGATTTCATTTTTTCACTGCTGTATATTACACCTTCATCATCGTGATACTCAAAAATATTAACCGGACTTTCACTAGTTTTCCCCATAAAAATCCCCTTTTCAGAAAACAGTAATTAATTTAATTTTATAATCTCACCAGGAAGTTTGCCTGTGTGAGCACCATCTTCTACCACTACTTCACCATTTACAATAACAAATTTTATTCCTTCTGGATATTGATGTGGATTGTCAAATGTCGCCTTGTCTATAACTGTGTTTTTATCAAATATTGTTATATCAGCTTTATACCCAACATCTATTAACCCTCTATCTTTTAAATTCATCTTCATAGCAGGTAGCAGTGTCATTTTATGAATTGCATCTTCCAATGCCAACACCCTTTTTTCCCTTACATACCTTCCAAGTATCCTTGGGAAAGCACCATAATATCTAGGATGAACTTTTACATTTTCATAATCTCCATAAGGTGCTACTGCTAATCCATCAGTACAAAATATCGCCATAGGCTGTTTCATTACTTCAATTAAATCTGTCTCTAACATAGCGAAGAAAATTACCTTTATAACTCCATCTTCATCAATTAAAAGCCTTATTGCTGCTTCTTGAGGAGTTAAGTTCATATCTTCTGCTATATCTTCAATATTCATTCCTTCATATTTTTTATATTTTTCATTTTTCAATGAGACAATTCTAATCATATTCCAAGAAGAACCAAGCATTGGATTCCCCCAATTACTATTTGGGTCCACCATTTCAGAAATTACTTTTTTCCTTATAATATCGTCCTTTAAATGTTTTACCATGTTTTCTGGACTAAACTCCCTTATCCAGGTAGGCAATACATCAGCTAAAACACTTTCATAAGCTGTATATGGATATACATCATAATGTATATCCAATCCTTCATTTTTGGCCTTATTAATCACTTCAATAGCTTCGTTTACTTTTCCCCAATTTTGAGGATGGGCAGCCTTAAGGTGAGATATTTGCAATTTTACTCCGGACCTTCTAGTTATTTCTAATACTTCATTTATGGATTCCAACAGGTAATTACCTTCTTCTCTCATATGTACTGAGAGCAATCCATCATATTTTTTAACTACTTTTGACATTTCTGCCAATTCATCTATGGTTGCAAGGGAATCTGGGCTGTTATCTAACCCTAGTGATAATCCATAGGCTCCATCAGACATTTCTTTTTCAAGCAGCCATTTCATCTTGTCCATTTCATAATCTGTAGGAATCCTTTTGTCAAATCCCATGACAGCAACTCTGATACTACCATATCCAACCAGTGCAGCTACATTTACAGAAATTCCCCTTTTTCTTAGTATATTAATAAACTCCATATTGCTGTCCCAAATCCAGTAATTTGGCTCATTTTTGTTTTGAACATAAGAGCTGGTATATTGCTTTAAATCCTTTAATCGTTCTCTATTTACAGGACCTAAAGTTCGACCTCCTTGTCCAACTAATTCAGTTGTTATGCCTTGGCGAATTTTACTTTCAGCCCTTGGATTATTATAAAGTGAAAAATCAGAATGTGAATCTATATCAATAAAACCCGGACTCACGACATAGCCTTTGGCATCAATAACTTTAAGTGCTTCGGTTTCTATATTAGGGCGGATTTCCATTATATAGCCATCTTTAATACCAATATCCGCAAAGTAGGAACATTTACCAGAACCATCGATGATTTCTCCATTTTTAATAACTAAATCATACATAGCTCTTCTCCTTTCTGGTAATTATTCAAAATTGTTATAGTTATTTTATCACACTGTTTGAATAGCTTCAATTTATAGAAAATTTGTTTTATAAGAAAGCGTAAAATTATTTAACACTTTTTACTTCTTATTTGTTTAATAATGTAAATTTTTTTTACACATTGAATACACTTTACATATAAACTAATTTGTTAATTCATATACAAGAATTTTCTTATTATTTTTATAATTTAAATTCCCTATTTCTATGGCATTTTGATAAAATAAAAATATTAAAATTTTTATTTTTGAAAATATGGCATATTATTTGCATCATAATAATTAATAAAAAATAAATAGATTTTTAAATTTTTCCAGGAGGTGATTGGGAACATATATTTACAACAGATTTAAAATATTCCTAATCTTAATCATTAATTCCAGATAAACTAATATAAAGGGGGATTATGATGACAGAGAAAAGTAAAATAGTTAATAAGGCTGTAAGATTTCCTCATACTTATGTATTAATATTTTGTATCGTAATTATTTCTGCATTATTAACTTATATAATACCTGCTGGTGAATACGCTAGAGTTCAAGATCCTAATACAGGAAGAACAGTAGTAGATCCAAATTCCTTCACAATAGTTGAAAGAAATCCTGTAAATTTATTTGATGTTTTATCTGCTGTTCCTAGAGGAATGATTGATGCTGCACAAATAACATTCTTCATTTTTATAGTAGCTGGGTCATTCCAAATAATAACTTCTACAGGTGCCATAGAAGCAGGAATATACAAAGTAGCATATAAATTAAAAGGAAATGAACAGCTATTAATCCCAATATTCATGTTCTTATTCTCATTGACTGGAGCATTTTTAGGATTTGCTGAAGAAAACATAGTATTTATTCCTATAGCAATAACATTAGCTAGAGCTTTAGGTTATGACGCTATTGTTGGAATGTCATTAGTAAGTCTAGGCGGTGCAGTAGGATTTAATGCTGGAATAATGAATCCATTTACTGTAGGTGTAGCACAAGGTATAGCTGAATTACCACTATTCTCAGGTATAGGGTTAAGAATTATAGTTTGGATTGTATTCTTAATTGTGTCAATTTTATATGTAATGAGATACGCTAAGAAAATTAAAGATAAACCAGAATTGAGTATAATTGCTGAAGTAGAATTAGAAGAAAGGAAAAACAACAACTTTGAAGTTATTGAAGATAGAAAATTATCAACTGCACATATATTAGTATTCTTAGTTTTAGCAGCTGGATTAGCAACAATTGTATTTGGAGTTTACAAATACGAATGGTATATCAATGAAATTGCTGGTATTTTCTTGGGAATGGGTATTGTTTGTGGATTCATTGGTAAAATGGGTCCAAACAAAATGGCTCAAGAATTCGTAAACGGAGCTAGGGGTATTGTATTTGGAGCTTTAGTATGCGGTATAGCAAGAACAATCCTTGTAGTACTAAAAGATGGGCTAATCCTAGATTCAATCATTTACTACTTATCAAGCTTAATAAAAGGATTACCTACAACAATAGCTGCTGTAGGAATGTTCCTAATTCAAAGCTTAATTAACTTTGCTATACCATCCGGAAGTGGTCAAGCAGCAACAACTATGCCTATCATGGTTCCTTTAGCAGATATATTAGGATTAACTAGACAAACTGCAGTACTTGCTTTCCACTTTGGCGATGGTTTCTCAAATACATTTACTCCAACAGCATCTACACTTATGGCTTCACTTTCAATAGCTAAAATACCTTATGATAAGTGGATTAAATATTACGGAAAATTATTCTTCATCTGGACCGGAATGGGAGCTGTATTCATGGTTATAGCAGTATTAATCAACTATGGACCATTCTAATCACATTGATAAGCAAATAGAGGTGTACTATGAATCTTAACGAAATATTAAATGACATCATTATAATTGATGGGCATGCGGACATCCCAGAAGATGTATATTTAAGAGAGATAAGAGGAGAAGAAAACCCATTCCACAAGCATTATCAACAGTTGAAAAATGCAGGCTTAAATATAGTATTTACAAGCATCTTTACAAAAGGCTCTAAAGAAAACTGCCTAATTCAAGGTCTCCTAGAAGTTGAAAGAATGTTAAAAATTGCTGAAGAATATGAAGATATCGTAATCATAAGAAGCAAAAAAGATTTAGACTATGTATTGGAAAGCAAAAAATTAGGTTTTGTACTATCCTTGGAAGGTTTTGAACCACTTTACGGACACTTAGAACTATTAGACATGTACTATAGATTAGGAGTAAGGGCAGCTATGTTAACCTGGAACAAAGAAAATCCATTTGCCCATGGAAGCGAAGTAGCAAATGGCGGTCTTACTGAACTAGGTTTCAAAGCAATAGAACGCATGAATGAATTAGGAATAATCGTAGACGTATCCCATTTAAATGATGATGGATTTTGGGATATAATCAAAGCAAACAAAAAACTTACTGTTGCTTCCCATTCAAATGCAAGAGCATTATTTAACCATCCTAGAAATTTAACTGATGACCAAATAAAAGCTATAGCAAAAAGCGGAGGAATTATAGGAATAAACTCCTACTTCTCCAAAGTTGATGAAATAGATCCAGGAAAAGTTAGGACTTCAGATGATAACACCGAAACAATACATGATGTTATAAAACATATTGAATATATTGTAGACTTAGTTGGATATGATCATGTGGCATTTGGATTTGACTTTAACATGTATTTAGGAGACTTTGGAGTAAAAGGGCTAGAAGATGCTGAAAAAATACCAGATGTAATAAAACTACTACTTGAACGAGGTCATTCTGTAGAAAATGTTAAAAAGATTGCAGGAGAAAACTGGATAAGAATACTTAGAGAAACATTAAAATAAAGTCATAGGACAATGTCCTATGACTTTATTTTTACTTGCTAGCATATTCAACTACAGCTTTAGCCAATACATCCATAGGGTCAATCAATGGTACTGAAATGTGATGAGGCTTTAATACTAAAATTATTTCAGTACATCCACTAATTACTACTTCTGCTCCGTTTTCAATTAACTCTTCGCTGGCTTTTTTTAGCAAACTCAAAGGTTTTTCACCTAAATCTCCATTTTTTATGCCTTCCTTACCATATATTGCTTCCATAACGCAATTTGCTTGTATTTCATCACAAGGATAGATTATATTAAAATCTCCTAAATACTTCTTGTATATCCCTGATTTAACGGAACCTGTAGTTGCCAATACACCTACATTCTTCACATTTGGATAATTTGCTTTAATATATTTATTTACTTCTACAAGGGCATTTAATATTGGATATGATAATTCCTTTTGTACATCTTCTATAAAATAGTGAGCTGTTATACAAGGGATACATGCAACTTCTACTCCTAATTTTTCCAGAGCTTTTCCTGTTTCTATCAACGCATCTAATGGACTTTCTCCTAATCCCAAAATAGCTTTAGTTCTATCAGGAATTTTTGGATTGCTGTATATTATTACTTTAAAATGGTCTTGTTCCGTTTCTATCTTTGTTGCATCTATTATTTTTGAATACAAGTCTATTGTGGCCTTTGGCCCCATACCGCCAATAATTCCAATTATTTTATCATTCATAAATATTACCTCCAAGCTAACATTGAACCAATTTGTATTATGAGTTTAATTATACTCTTTTAACTTCATATCTACAATATTTTATAAACTAATAACTCATAAGACTATAAGCCTTATGAGTTATTAGGGAAATTCTTATGAATTAGAATTATTAAAATAATAGCCTACTCCCCATTTAGTCATTATATACTTATGGTCTGATGAGTCCTTTTCAATCTTTTCCCTAATTCGCCTTATATGAACATCTACAGTCCTTAAATCACCGTAATAAGCATATCCCCAAACTAACTCCAAAAGTTCTTCCCTTCTAAAAACCTTTCCTGGATTTGAAACAAGTACATAAAACAAATCAAATTCCTTTCCAGTAAGATTTACATTCCTTCCTTTAACAGTTACCTTTCTTCCAACAGTATTTATTACAAAATCATTTATTTTGATTATTTGACTGCTTGTATTTACGGATTTATAATTTTCTCTCCTTAAGATAGCTTTTATTTTTGCCTTGAATACCAATATGTTAAAGGGCTTGATGACATAGTCATCTGCCCCTTGTTCTAATGCTAGTATAATATCAATGTCTTCCCCATTTTCCATCATTACAACAATGGGCACATTGGAGATTTCCCTAATCGATTTGCACAAATTTAGACTATTCGAATTAGATGGATCTTCACCTAATAGAATGATATTATATTTACCTTTTTCTATTTTTTCTAGTATCTCTTTCTCATTAGTCAGCGTATCTACAACAAATCCATCTTGCTCTAAACTGTATTTTAATCCCTTCACGAAAGTTTCATCATTATCAACTATTAATACTTTTGCCTCCATCTGTCCACCTCAATATTAAACAAGTAATCATTTATTAATTATTCTATAATCTCCTACCCTCTTCGTTATCTTTATTTTATCGAAATATTCTAAAAGCGCAATAGCAACTTTCCTGTTAGTATTTAGCAAATCCCTATATTCGCCAATTGTAATATTTGGATTATTACTTAAATGATTCTTTAAAATCTCTAAAGCCTTATCGTACGCATTCTTCTCAATATAAATATCCTCATTAAGCTTTACAATCTCTCCGTTGTTTACTAATGTTGTAAATACTTCTGCAATTTCATTTTTATTATCGCTTATATCCTCTAATTCCTCTTTTCTAGGAGGTTGGTATGAATTCCTTCTAAATCTTTCTAATATTTCATTTTTAATTCTCAACTGTTCAGGTGAAAACTTCACCTCAAACCCCTTTATACAAATATTTTCAAGTCTCTGTTCCACATATCCCATATCAATTAGAAGCTCAATGAAAGAATCTGCCAACTTTGGTTTTGCTTTTTTCAAATATTTGCTTCTTATTTCTTCTTTAGGCATTCCGCTTCTTAATGGGTACCTATTATGATAGGTTTTTAATTCATTTAAAATTCTTTCTAAAATCTTATTAAAATAATTTTTGTGAATAACATGTAAGTCATTTGTTAATTGGAAAGTAATTACTTTCCCATCTTTAGCAAGCTCGTCTAATTCTTCCCTTATATTTTCTTCAAGCATTGCAGTAATAACTGAAATTTCTTTTGTTGATGGGAAGTTTTCTGAATTATCCTCAATAATCTTTTCTATAACATCCTTTGATGTTCCTATTTCCTTAATTTTTAGTTCATTTATGGCAGTTTCATCAAATTTCTTTTTCTTCTTTGGATTTGGATCTAAAATTATACCTCCACCTAATGTAAGCATTGGAGAATAAAACCTGACTACAAATCTATCTCCTCGTTTAGCAACTACTTCTTCCTCCAATCTTAATTGGGCATAAGCTTCCTCTCCTGGTCCCAACTGTTCTTTATCCAGCAATACTGCACGGCATAAAATTTCCTTTGTCCCTAAATATAATCTCAATCTTGTCCTGTCTTGTATAATTCTATCAATATTCTTCAATAGCTTTAACTTAACATCCAGCATCATCGTATCTTTCATTGAACCTACTGGAGCAACAACATTACCTCTTTCTACATCTTCTTTTTTTAATCCTGCCAAATTTATTGCTACCCTTTGTCCACCATAAGCAGTCTCTGTATCCTGTTCATGTACTTGTATTGTCCTTATTCTAGCTCTTTTATTTCCTGGGAAAATCTGAACTTCATCCCCAATGCTTAATTTCCCTGATAGCAGTGTACCCGTTACTACAGTCCCAAATCCAGGAACAGTGAAAACTCTATCTACAGGTAGCCTAGGAGTATCATTAATATCCTTTTCTTCTATTTCCTCAGCATATTTTTCTATAAGCTCAATAACTCTGTTGATTCCTTCATTAGTTACAGAAGAAACTCTAACAATAGGGGAATTTTCCAAAAAAGTCCCCTTTACTTCTTCCTTAATATCTTCTTCTACTAACTCCATCCAGTCTTCATCAACTAAATCACATTTTGTAAGTACTATAAATCCCTTTTTAGTTCCCAATAAGTCTAAGATATAAAGATGTTCTAAAGTTTGGGGCATTACCCCTTCATCTGCAGCTATAACAAGGAGTACAATGTCTATTCCAAATACTCCTGCTAGCATGTTCTTGATAAATTTTTCATGTCCTGGGACATCTATTATTCCAGCCCTTTGTCCTGATGGTAAGTCGAAATAAGTAAATCCAAGGTCGATTGTAATTCCTCTCTCCTGTTCTTCTTTCAATCTATCTGTATTCCTGCCAGTTAAAGCTTTTATTAATGTTGTTTTCCCATGATCGATATGTCCTGCAGTACCTATGATTACATGTTTCATAATCAATACTCCTTCGCCTTATTTAAAGCATATTCTATTCCATTTACTATAATATCAAATTCTTCTTCTCTTATTGTTCTTAAATCAAAATAAACCTTATCTTTATGCAGTCTTGTAATAATAGGTATGGAATATTCCCTTAGTCTGGTTTCAAAAGCTTGTATACTTAATCCTTTTAAGGATATAGTCAAAGACTTAGAAGGCAACTTTTCTAAAGGCAAAGACCCTCCACCTACTTCTGAAAAGCAGTCTTCTATTTTAATTACCATCAAGTCATCTTTTATCTTCCTGTTGATTTTTCTCTTTAATTTAAGTGCCTTTCTATTTATTTCCTCAATTGGCATAGTAAGCATATTTAATGTTGGAATCTTTTTTCTTGCCAAATCTTCATCAAGATAATATTTTAAAGTTTGTTCTAAAGCAGCAATAGTAAACTTATCTACCCTAAAAGCTCTTGTTAATGGATTTTTCTTCATCTTTTCTATATATTCCTTCTTCCCTACAATTATTCCTGCCTGAGGCCCACCCAACAGCTTATCACCACTAAATGTGACTATATCAACACCTTTTTTTAAACATGCATGTACTGTTGGCTCATATTCTAGCCCATATTTTGATAAATCTACTAGAACACCACTTCCCAAATCTTCAATTAAAGGAATACCATACTTTTCCTTTAGTTGGGCCAATTCACCAGAATCAACAGATGAAGTAAATCCCATTATCCTGTAATTGCTTGTATGGACTTTAAGTAAAGCTGCAGTGTTTTCATTGATGGCATTTTCATAATCCCATAAGTGAGTTTTATTAGTAGTTCCAACTGCTATTAGTTTAGCTCCACTTTGTTCCATAACATCTGGAATTCTAAAGGAACCTCCTATTTCAATCAATTCTCCCCTCGATACGATTACTTCCCTATCTTTTGCCATGGCGTTTAAAACAAGCATAACTGCTGCTGCGTTGTTGTTAACTACCATTGCTGCTTCTCCACCAGTAATTTCACTTAAAATTTCCTCTAAATGGCTATATCTTGAACCTCTTGTCCCTTTTTCAATATCATACTCCAAATTTGAATAATTAGAAGCAATTTCACCAATATTTTCAATAACTTCCTTACATATTAATGACCTGCCCAAATTGGTGTGGATAATTACTCCTGTTGCATTTACTACTCTTCTTAATTTATTGGCATTTTTCTTCATGGCAGTGTTTTCTATGGATTTGTCTAAATTATTTACACATTCTATAATTTCCTCCTCATTACTGCCATTTTTTATCTTATCCCTTATCTTGTCCATTTCTATCCTTATGCTGTCTAAAACTATTTTTTTGGGCATATTTTCTAACAATCTCTTTATGTTTTTCCTTTCTAAAATTTCATCTACTTTTGGTATTAATTTAAATAAATTTCTGCTCTCCATATAATCCCTCTCTATATGTTATTCTACATACAAATAAAAATCTTGTTTTTCCATTACTTCTCCTACCACTGCAAATTTTGTAGGTGTTTTAGTTAGTTTTTCCAACAGCAAATCTACTTTATCTTTTCTAATAGATATTAACAAACCTCCTGAAGTTTGAGGGTCAAATAGTATATCTTCCATGTTTTTGGGAACACTTTCATCTATCACAACATTATTCCCAACAAAATCCCTGTTTTTATATGCACCAGCAGGAACTAATCCCATATTTGCATAATCTAAGGCATTAGCTATTACTGGTATTTTTTTATGATATATTTTGATACTCACATTGCTTCCTCTTGCCATTTCTAAGGCATGGCCAAGCAATCCGAATCCAGTTATATCTGTAACGCTGTTTATTCCTTCCACTTCATCCATGGCTTCCTTAGCATACTTATTTAATGTAGACATCACAAATACAGCTTCTTCATAGGCTTCCTTATCTACGAGTTCACCTTTTATCGCAGTATTGATAATCCCAGTACCTAAAGGTTTAGTTAAGACAAGAACATCACCATGCTTTGCATTGTTGTTTGTTAAGATTTTACTTGGATGAACAAATCCAGTTACAGATAAGCCATATTTTGGTTCATCATCCTCTACTGTATGGCCACCGACAATTATTGCTCCAGCTTCTTTAACCTTGTCATATCCTCCTTTAAGTATGTCTACAAGTACACTTTGGTCTAGACAATTTGGAAAGCACACTATATTCATGGCAAGTTTAGGTTCCCCGCCCATTGCATAAACATCTGATAAGGAATTAGCAGCAGCAATTTGTCCAAAAGTATATGGATTATCTACAACAGGTGTAAAAAAATCCAATGTTTGAATCATTGCCAATTCATCATTAATCTTATACACTGCTGCATCATCAGATGTCTCAATTCCAACTAATAGGTTTTCATCAAACATCTTTGGTAAATGACACAGAACCTGTGCCAATCTGTCTGGCCCGACTTTTGCTGCTCATCCTGAACTCTTTGTCATTTGGGTTAGTCTCACGTCCATTTAATCACCATCCTCATTTAACAGTTATAAGGTCCTTTATTGCTTCGAACCTCTTTTCACCAATTCCTGGAACATTTTTTATGTCTTCAATAGTTTTAAAAGGCATTTTTTCTCTGTATTCAATAATCCTGTCTGCCAATGCATCTCCTATCCCAGGTAAAAGCATCAGCTCAGCTTTAGAACAGGTATTTATGTTTATTTTCCCATTATCAGTGTTATTGTTGCTTTTATCAGAAAAACCTATATCAGCAGGAATCTCTTCGCCAATTCTAGGTATGTAAATCTTTTCTTCATCAGCTAGCTTCTTTGCTAAATTTATCCTGTCTATATCTGCATCATCTTTTAAACCTCCGCATAAATCAACAGCATCTATTAATCTTTTCCCCTCTTCCAGTTCAACTACACCTGGCTTATGAACTGCACCACTTATATGGACCATTATTGTTTTCACTTCATTTTCACTTTCACTATTTACTGCATCATCTTCTATTATACCATTAGAAACTACAAAATTCTTATCTATTTCTACAAATTCATCTCTATTCCCAATTATTTCCTTAAAAAAGAATTTAAAACTAAAAATCGCTACAATCAACAAAACAATTACTAGTATAATTATTTGCTCCTTTTTTGTAAAGGTTTTCATATATCCCCCTCCAAGAATTTTATAAGTTTTTAATCTAAATTGTACTTAATTATTTGCTTATTTTTTGATATAATCTAAATATTGAATTCCTAACAAAAAAGGTGGTGCATATTTTGAAAAAACTTGCAATAGTAATTGTATTACTGATAATCTTCTGTACATATTACCCATCCTTCGCTGCAGATGAGAAATTAGATTTAACAGGTGAAGCAGCAATATTAATAGATGCAGACACCATGGAAATATTATACAGTAAAAACCCTCATGAAAAGCTTTATCCTGCTAGTACTACTAAAATCATGACAGGTATTTTAGCCATTGAGCTAGGCAATTTAAATGATATAGTTACAGTGGATCAGGAAGTAGTAAATTTAACCGATGGCAGCCATATTGCCTTAGAAGTGGGAGAACAGCTTACATTAGAACAACTATTATATGCATTATTAGTAGAATCAGCCAATGACGCAGCTTTAGCCATTGCAAAACATATTTCTGGAAGCATAGATGAATTCATCAAGCTAATGAATGAGAAAGCCAAAGAAATTGGCGCCCTAAACACCAATTTTGTAAATCCCAATGGCCTTCCTGACGAAAATCATGTTACTACAGCTTATGACCTTGCATTGATGGCCAAATACGCCATGAAAAACGAAACATTCAGAAACATCGTGAAAAACTATACTTATACAATACCACCAACTAACAAAAAAACTCAAGAAAGGGTTTTATGGTCAAACAATCGCATGTTATACAGTGCTGAAAAAATCAGTGTAGATGGAGTTCAAACTACTATTAAATATGATGGAGTAAATGGCGTAAAATCAGGTTATACAGTGGGAGCAGGTCAGTGCCTTGTTACTTCTTATGAAAAAGATGGGAGATGGCTTATTGCTGTCGTATTAAAGTCAAATGGAAAAAATATTTATTCAGATACACATAAGTTATTAAATTATGGAATTAATAATTTTGAAAAAGTAAGAATAGGTTTTGCAAATAAGTTTATAGATAACTTGCCAGTTGAAAATGGTGTTATCCCTTATGTTGCAGGCATAACAAAATCCGATGTATATTACGTAATAGAAAAAGGCAAATTAGATTCAATAGAAGAAAAAATCGTGACAGATACCTTAGAAGCACCACTATCAAAAGGCGATGTTATAGGAAAAGTCGAATATTATTTAGATGGCAGAAAAATATCTGAAAACGACATAATATCTACTATGGATATTGATGAAATACCAAAGCCATCAATATTGGATAAAATAAAATCTAAATGGTATTGGTTTGTTTTTGCATTATTATTCTTAATTAGATTATGGAATTTACACATGAGGAGAAGGAGAAGAAGATATAGACGTAAAAGCACAACTCTGTTTGGGACTTAAAAAAATCCACCATATGGTGGATTTTTTTAAATGTATGCTACTGCTTCAATTTCAATATCTGCTCCTTTTGGTAATTGAGCTACTTGAACCAAAGACCTAGCAGGCTTGTGGCCATTAAAGAATTCTTCATATTCTTCATTAATTGCTCCAAAATTATTGATATCAGTTACAAAAACTGTTACCTTAGCAATGTTTTCAATAGTTGCACCTTCAGCTTCTAATATCGCCTTTATATTCTCTAGGCAAAGCCTAGTTTCTCTTTTAATATCACCTTTTAACAATTCTCCAGTTTTTGGATCCATTGGAAGTTGTCCTGAAGTAAAGATGATATTTCCTGCTCTTACTCCTTGAGAATATGGTCCTACTGCTTTAGGTGCATTTTCAGTTGCAATAAACTTCAATGACATATTCATTCCTCCTTTTTTATTATAGCTTCTGTATCAGTCCATAATCTTTCAAGATTATAGTACTCCCTCTCATCCTTATGAAATACATGCACTATTATATCATTTAAATCAAGTAATATCCATCTAGAACTTTCATATCCTTCTTTTCTAATCTCAAAGTATCCAATTTCATACAGTTTATCCAGTATTTCATCAGCTATTGCTCTTACTTGAGTTGTTGAATTCCCGCTTACAATTATAAAATAATCTGCAATCGTTGTTAATTTGCTGACATCTATCACCTTAATATCAAAACCCTTTTTATCTTCACAGGCCTTTGTAACAACAGAAATCTTTTTCTCTAAATCAATCATCAATTTACCTCCCATATATCTTTCCATATATATTTTAAACTTATTATTTATAAATTCAGCTTCATTAACATAAAATTTCTAGCATTTATTGTATTTGGATGTATAATTTTACCCCTGTCTACTAAGTATTTAATAGTATTATCCATTGCAAACAGAATTCCTCTGTCTAAATCCTCAAAAGTTTTTTCCCTTATCTCATCAACCCTTGGAAAATTTCTCCCTGGTTCTATATAATCTGCTATATAAATTATTTTTTCCAATAAGGTCATATTTTCTCTTCCTGTTGTATGATAACAAATAGCATTTAATATTTCTTCATCTTCCACATTGTATTTAACCTTTGCAACCTTAGCACCTAAAGGCGCATGAATTAAGTCATTGTTGTACTTCATATAATTATCTAAAATTATATCAAAGTCTTCTGCTAATTTCAACCAGTCAACATTGCCTTTAAACTTTGCACAATCATGTAAAAGTGCAGCAATCTTTACCTTTTCTAAATCTATATTATGGATTCTCCCCAACTTTAATGCTGTTTCCACCACTCCTAAAGTATGCTTAAATCTTTCTTCTCCTATGTCCTTTATTAGTTCATATTCAATGCTATTTCCCATCTAATCTTCCTCCATATAAAGATTATTTTTCTTTATATATTCCTCTACTTTTAAAGGTACAAGATATTTTATGCTTTTATTATTCTTAATTCTATTCCTAATGTCTGACGATGAAATATCAATATATGGTGAGTTTATTCTTATAAATGAAATGGCATATCTTAAATTTAGCTCTTTTATTTTATTATCTATTTCATTGCAGTCATTTCCTGGCCTATTTACTAATACGAACTTGCATAATTTAAATATGTCTTTAAAGTCCTTCCATTTTTCAATTTGAAATACTATGTCTGAACCTACAATAAAATATAATTCATCTTCTTTATATTTTTCTCTTAATGCTTTCATGGTATCTATAGTGTATGTAATTCCACTTCTTTCTATCTCTATTGAAGAAATAGTGAAATGCTCATTTGATTCAATGGCAAGTTTCAACATTTCAAGCCTATGTACTGGAGAAGCAGTATTTTTATCTATCTTGAAAGGATTTATTCCAGTAGGTATAAAAATTATTTTATTCAAATTTAAGCTTTCCCTTGCACTTTCAGCTAAAATCAAATGCCCAATATGAATAGGGTCAAAAGTTCCACCCATGATACCTATTTTCATCATTCTTCCTCCTAAAAAATTAAACTTCAGAAATAATTCTGAAGTCTAATTATACTATGGTAACTGGATCTTTTTATTATTTTTTGATTCCTTATATAAAACAAATATGTTACCTATACTTTGGACAAATTCTGCATCAATAGCTTCAGCAATTTCACTTGCAGTATCTGTAGCATCTAATAAGCTGTTTTTCAAAACTTTAATTTTAACTAATTCATTTGCTTCTAAATATTCTTCTACTTGCTTCAAAAAATTCTCTGTTATTCCATTTTTACCAATTTGAAATACAGGTTCCATTGTGTTTGCCAAGCTCTTTAAGTATGCCCTTTGTTTGCCTGTTAGCATCACTCCACTCCTTCTATACTTCTATTTCTTTTTTATTTTGCCTTCTAACCTTTTCGTAATTTGAATTCCCCTTTTTCCATCCTGACCTAGCCTTTTCTTGTGGTACATAGTTTTCATTGATTACTATTTGGTTCTTTGCTGCGCAGTAATATGCTGGCTGATTTTCTTTGCAATTTCCACAGTTATAGCACTCCATTTTACAAAATAACCTCCATTTATTCAAAGAATTCAAACTCATAACCGCATATAAATACTGAGTCATTTTCTTCTATACCTAGCTTCTTAAGTTCATCAATCACTCCTTTTTTCCTCATCATGTCTTGGAAGTATCTTACAGAATCTATATCATCAAAGTTTACAGAATATAACAGCCTTTCAACAAAATCCCCTTCTACTATATACATTCCATTTTCTTTTTTAACAATAATATCTTCCTTATCATCTTCTTCAGCAGGAATATATTGCTCATCAAATGTTTCATAAGTTTTTTCAGTTTCCATTAACAAATTCCACGCAGCATATTTCAAATCCTCAATGCCTTCCAGTGTTGCAGCAGATACTGGAAATATCTTATATCCATTAGGCTCTAGTTCAGATTTTACCCTTTTAAGATTCTCTTCAGCTCCTGGTAAGTCCATTTTATTAGCAGCAATTATTTGAGGTTTTTTGCTCAACTTTTCATTATATTGTTTTAATTCTTCATTAATCTTATAAAAATCTTCTATAGGATCCCTACCCTCACTGCCAGAGATATCTATAACATGAATTAATACACTAGTCCTTTCTATATGCTTTAGAAAATCATGTCCTAAACCCGCACCTTCATGAGCTCCTTCTATTAGCCCAGGTATATCTGCAAGGACAAATGACTTTTCCTCAGCAACCCTTACAACTCCAAGATTGGGTTTTAATGTAGTAAAATGATAATTTGCTATTTTAGGCTTTGCTGATGTTAAGATAGAAAGAATTGTAGATTTCCCTACATTAGGAAAGCCAATTAGGCCTACATCTGCCAATAACTTTAACTCTAATATTATTTCCCTTTCTTCACCTTTTTTGCCTGGCTCTGCAAAATTTGGCGCTTGACGAGTTGAAGTAGCAAATCTGGCATTGCCTCTGCCACCTCTACCGCCTTTTGCTATTACAAAGGTTTGATTGTGCTCTTTTAGATCTACAATTACTTTGCCTGTTACTGCATCTTTAACTAGGGTCCCCACTGGAACTTTAAGGATTATATCTTCCCCAGATTTACCAAACTGCTTCTTGCTTCTTCCATTTTCTCCGTTTTCAGCTTCATACACTCTTTTATACCTATAATCCATTAAAGTCCTTATACCTTCATCAGCTTTGAGGATTACACTTCCTCCATCGCCTCCGTCGCCACCGTAAGGACCACCTGAAGGTTCATACTTTTCTCTCCTCCAGGCTACTGCACCATCACCGCCTTTACCGCCTTTAACGCGAATTTTGGCTACATCTATAAACATAACTTCATCGACCTCATATCCTTTTTTAAAATCTAATAAGTTTATTATACCAATTAAAGGAAGTCTGTCAATAATCTAATAATCTTTGATTATTTTATTCCTATAATTAATATTTTATACTTAAGCTCGACATTCTAAAAATTACATAAAAAGCTTACCTTAACGGTAAGCTTTATACTATGCTAATTCTTCTATTGGATAAACACTAACTTGTTTTTTATTCTTTCCTTTTCTTTCAAATCTAACTACGCCATCAATCTTAGCGAAAAGAGTATCATCGCCACCTCTTCCAACATTTAAACCAGGATGTATTTTTGTTCCTCTTTGTCTAACTAGAATGTTTCCTGCTAATACTAATTCGCCATCTCCTCTTTTAACACCAAGTCTTTTAGCTTCACTGTCCCTACCGTTTCTTGAGCTACCTACTCCTTTTTTAGAAGCGAATAATTGCAAATTCAACTTAATCATCACTCACACCTCCTATTCTCGAGCTTCACATACTCTGGATAGCCTTCTGCTACTGACTTAATACCTATAAACAAAGTTTCCAGTACTGTTTGAGTATCTTTCAGTTTTGAAATCTCAATGTCATTAGGTAACTCTACACTAAGAAATCCTCTTTCCTCATCTATATTATACCTTATACTTTCTTCCTTTAAGCCACAAACATCTACTAAAGACATTAATGCTGTTTGTGCTAAAACTGATACAGCTGCACATACAATGTCCCTGCCGTATTCATCGTATTTTGCATGTCCATTTACTATATATTTCTTAATGTAATTATCTTTGTCCCTAAAAAATCTAACAGTAATCATATTAGCCAATTATATTTTCTATTCTAACTTTTGTATATGGTTGACGGTGACCTTTCTTTCTTCTATAGTTCTTCTTTGGCTTATACTTGAAAACGATGATCTTTTCTCCTTTGCCATGTTCTAAAACTTTTGCTTCAACCTTTGCACCATCAACATAAGGCTTACCTACTTCAATATTTCCTTCCTTTGATACCAATAGGACTTTATCGAAGGAAATATTTGAACCTTCTTCTGCATTTAATTTTTCAACTAATATTTCATCACCTGGTTGAACTTTATATTGTTTTCCACCTGTTTCAATTACTGCGTACATTGATTCGCACCTCCTCTAACCTAGTCTCGCCAATACAGGGTGTCGTAAAATCGAACTTCATAACCCAGATTGAGCGGCTCTCACCCCAATAGTTTAACAGAAATTAAAATCATTGTCAATCCTAAATTTCCAAGATATTGCCTCTTCCATTACATGTAGGACATGTTTTATAAAAGTCTGAAGATAAAGACCTTCTAATTTTCTTTCTCGTTAATTCTACTAATCCAAGTTTCGTAATGTCAATAATGTTAACTTTTATCTTATCTTTCTTAATATATTCTCTTAATGTATTTAACACTAAATCTTCATGGGAGTCATCTCTCATATCTATAAAATCTATAATTATTATTCCTCCTATGTCCCTAAGCCTAATCTGTCTTGCTATTTCCTCTGCAGCTTCCAAATTTGTTTTTAATATTGTGTCTTCTAAAGAGCTGATGCCTGTATATTTGCCTGTATTAACATCTATAACTGTCAAAGCCTCTGTTTCATCAATTACTAAATACCCACCACTTTTTAAAGGAACTTTTTTCTCCAGTGCTATCCTAATATCTTTCTGTATCACTGTGTCATAGTCTATGGAAAAATCAGGATTTAATTTCAGTTTATCTGAAAACTTAAATGGAAAATACTCTTCCATTTGAATTAGCTCATTATACACATCTTTGCTGTTAACAATTATTTTTTCTGTGTTTTCATTATAATTGTCCCTAATAATTTGGTACGCTAAAGTTGGTTCTTTATATATCAACTTGGGACAAGGGAGGAAATTTTTTTCCTTTTGAATTTTTTTGTATATGTCGTGTAAAATATCATATTCCTCTTTCAATATTGACTCATCAACATATTCAGAGGCAGTTCTAAAGATTAATCCCATGTCATCTCTAATAATCCTTTCCCCAACTTCCTTTAGATAATTAATCCTTTCAATATCTGTAATTTTCTTTGAAATATTAATTTTATTAGAGAAAGGGGTAAAAACAATAAATCTTCCTGGAATTTCAATGTGAGTCGTTACCTTTGCCCCTTTGTTCCCGTAGGGTTCCTTTACTACCTGAACTATTATTTCCTCACCAGACTTTACTATATCTGAAATATTACATTTCTGATTAGTATACATCAGTTCCCTAGGTAAAGCATCTTTTACATTGAGATATGCATTCTTTGATTCCCCTATGTTGACAAAGGCTGCTTCCATACCCTGCAGTACATTAACTACTCTTCCTCTATAGATATTGCCTACAAGCTTTTTCTGGCCTTTTTTTTCCAGATGAAATTCAACAAGCCTTCCGTCTTCCACAATGCCTACTCTATTTAAATCTTTTGAAGAATCAATGAAAATATACATCATATTAACACTCCCAACTATAAGGGCTTATATAGCTTTCCGTTTTTTTCTCCATAAAGGCCTATTCTCTTTATTCTCAACGAGTCCATATCAATATTTAAATTACAGCCCTTATCTAATGCATGAATAAAATCGACAGGATTTAAATTCCCATTACTTCCAGTTTTAATTCTAGCTTTTAAAATTATATTTTCACCATTCTTTTTCACTTCTACATCCTTTATAAAAGGCTTTATATCTACTTCTTTTTTATCTTCTTTCCCTTTCTTCTTTGAAATTTTAGTAACAATTATCTCATGGCTTTTTAACCAGCTACTCACCATTTCATCTAATTTTTCTAATGTTTCCATATTTTCAATGTCAAAATTAAATTCATAATCAGCCCATTCAATTATGGAATTTATTGATCCTGACTTATCTAAATACTTAGCTTTAACAATTTGAACATCTTTAGGCAGTACCTTATTCATCCTGTCAATAAACTCATTTATAGGCACATATTCTAATTCAATATCCATATACTCTTCTTCTGATTCTATACCCAGAGACAATGGGGCTGCAATGGAGAACTTTGGTTGAGGGTTGAAGCCTTCAGAGTATTTTACTGGAATATCAGCCCTGTTGAAGGACCTTTGGAATAACCTCATTAAATCCAAATGGGAAATGTATCTCATATAATTCTTTTTATTAAATATCACCCTCAAGACCATTATTTTCCTCCTCTCATTACACATCCAACTATTCCGCAGCCCCTACATCCATGCCTGCAGTCGTCAGTAGTTTTACCCTCTAATGATTTCTTGTATTCTCTAATTAGAAATTCTTTAGATACCATTGGATCAATAAAATCCCAAGGCAAGATTTCATCTAAATCCCTTTGCCTATGTGCATAGAAGCTGCCATCAATATTTAGCTCTTCCATTGCTTCAATCCAGTTTTCATAATTAAAGTAATCAGACCAGCTATCGAATTTACATCCTTTTTCCCATGCTCTGAGGATTAACTTGGATATTCTTCTGTCTCCACGGGCAATTACAGCTTCCAAATAACTAAGTCTTGGGTCGTGATAATTGAATGTAATCTTTTTATCCCTTATATTTTCCTTTAAAAGGCGGGCCTTTCTATAAAACTCATCAATGCTGTTTTGTCCAACCCATTGGAAAGGTGTAAAAGGCTTAGGAACAAAACATGAAGCTGATACAGTTATCTTTAAATTCCCTTTTCTTTTTTCTTTTGGCATTGAGAAAAATATATCCTTTACTTTGTAAGCAAGCTCCTTTATCCCCAATACATCTTCATCTGTTTCAGTAGGCAATCCTATCATGAAGTAGAGTTTAACGCTTGACCACCCTTCTTCAAATACTTTTGTAATAGTATTTACCAAGTCTTCCTCTGTTACACCTTTATTTATTACATCCCTTAGCCTTTGGCTGCCTGCTTCTGGTGCAAAGGTAAGTCCAGTTTTCCTAACCTTTTCTATTTCCTTCAATATATCTATGGCAAAGGTATCCAACCTTAAGGAAGGCAGAGATACTCCTATTTTCTTTTTTTCAAACCTTTCCATTAACATTGAGATTAGCAAATACAGTTCTGAATAGTCACAAGAACTTAAAGAAGAAAGAGATACATTTTCATATCCTGTACTTTCTATTAGCTTTTCTGCTAATTCAACTAACTTGTCTACAGATTTTTCCCTTATTGGCCTATAGATAATGCCTGCTTGACAAAATCTGCAGCCATGAGTACATCCTCTAAAGATTTCCAACATAACTCTATCATGTACTGTTTCTATATATGGGACTATCATCTTGTCAGGTGAAAACATGTTATTTAAATTTGTTATCATTCTTTTTCTTATTTTCTTAGGTGCTGCTGGATTAATTGGAATCATATCCTTGATTGTATTATCGTCATTATATAAAACTTCATAAAATCTTGGAACATAAACTCCCTCAATGGCAGCCACTTTTTCCAAGAATCCATCTCTAGTACCCTTTTTCTCCTTATGTTCCTTGTATAAATTCAAAATCTCTAAAATTACTTCTTCCCCTTCTCCTATTACAAAAAAGTCTATAAAATCAGCCAGTGGCTCTGGGTTATATGCACATGGGCCACCTGCAATAACTAATGGATCCCCATCTTTTCTTTCCTTAGATAAAAGGGGAATTCCTGCCAAATCCAAAATATTTAATATATTTGTATAACTCATTTCATATTGCAGTGTAAAACCTAAAAAGTCAAAGTTTTTTACTTCTTCCTTGCTTTCCAATGTAAATAGCGGAAGGTTTTCCTTCCTCATTTCCTCTTCCATGTCTACCCATGGTGCAAAAACCCTTTCACATGCAAAATCTTCTTCTTTGTTTATTAAATTATATATTATATGAAGCCCTAAATGGGACATTCCAACATCATAAACATCAGGAAATGAGAAAGCAAATTTTACCTTTACCTTATTTAAATCCTTATTTATGGAGTTTTGCTCCATTCCTATATATCTAGCAGGTTTCTCTACTTTATTTAAAATCCTGTCTAAAACCTTAGTATTTATCATCCGTTTCCACCTTTCATATTTTCTATTTAAGGTTATTTTTACTCCTATTATTAATTTAATACCTCGGGTAACCCCGAGGTATGGATTTATTTTTTATCTATCATGGTATCAGCCAGTTCTTCTAATGTTACTTTAGAAGTATTTACTATTTTTACTAAAGCATCTTTAATCTTTTTGCCATCTTCTTTAAAGCTGAAATCATAATAAATATTTCTTTCTATGATATCTAGAATTTTATTTGTAGTATTAATATTTATCAATTTTATAATAAAAATTCCTAATAAAACAGCAAAAACAATTATTGCTTGATTAATTAGCTTATTTAAAAACACATTTAAAATTTTCTTTATGTTGTTAGCAGTTAAAATTTTTCTATTCATTTAAATCACCTCAATTAATATATATTATTTAATTGAGGTGAAATTTATGTCAAAATCAAAATTATTCTTCGATTTTAAAAGACGAATTTCCAACGATGAAATTATCTTTCAAACCAGAAGTCAAATAAATAGATTTATCTTTTGTTATAAAAATCGCTTCTATATCTTCAATTGAGTTGACAAATTCCATTCCTTTATCTAATCCCATGGCAAATATGGTAGTAGATAAAGCATCGCCATCAATCGAACTATTTGTTATTATACTTACCCCAGTTAATTCATTTTCAACAGGGTATCCTGTAGAAGTATCAAGAATATGATGATATTTTTTGCCATTATAATAGAAATATCTTTCATAATCTCCCGATGTAACCACTGACTTATCTGTTACTTCAATTATTCCTGCATAGTTTCCCTTTGGGCTAAAGGGGTCTTGGATACCTATCCTAAAACTAGAGCCATTTAATTTTTTGCCTAGGATATATAAATTTCCTCCTAAATCAACTATTGCACTTTTCACATTGTTTTCTTCCAAAATCCTCTTAACTTCATCTGCTGCGTATCCCTTTACAATACTGCCTAGAGTAATTCTCATTCCCTTTTTCTTAAGATAAACTTGATTATTTCCTAGCAATTCCAAATCATTATAATTCACAAGGCTTTTTGCTTCCTCTATTTCTTCTTCAGAAGGTATATGATCCCTTTCTGTTTCTTCACCATCTATCTCCCACAAATCAGCTAAAGTACCTATTGTAGGGTCATATACACCATTAGAAAGCTTTGCATAATACATAGCCTTTTCCAAGACATAATAAGTGTCAGAATTAACTGTAACAGGCTGAATCCCAGCATTTTTATTTATATTACTTACATCGCTTGTTTCAATAGTAGAACTCATTCTATCTTCTATTTCTTTCAGCCTATCGAAAACCTTATCTAATATTTTCTCATCTTGATTATCGTAGATTCTAACAGTCATTACTGTATCCATTAAGAACTCTGTTCTTGCTAAGAACTCTGAATTTTTAGTTGTGTTATTTTGAGTACTGCTGCATCCTGTCAACAAGACAGCTATAAAAAAAATTGCAATAACTGACTTGATATTCAGTTTCTTCATCAAATCACTCCATATCATTTGAAAAACCCTAACGTAATGTTAGGGTTTTTCTACTATTTTGCATTGCTTAAAGCTTTGTTTACTAATTCAATAACATTTGTCCTTGTTGATGTAGCACCTGTAATGCTGTCAACATTCAATCCTTCAGTTCCATTGTTGTCAATTATCAACTTTTGAAGTTCTTTAGCAACTTCAATGGAACGTGGATAGCTGTAGTTTTCAGTAGTCTTCCTATCGCCTTTCTTTGCTGTTTCCATATCTTCAACAGCTACTTCAGCGTAATCAAGACCTACTATTTGACCATCCTTAACTGTTACTTTAACTTGTGCTAACCAGCCATGGCTTGCTTCATCAGCTTGTGCTTCATAAACGCCATCTTTATAAACTGGTTCATAAGTTTCTCCCTTAGCAGCTTTGTCCAATAGTTCTTTTACTATTTCCTTGAAGTGTTCTTTTGTATGAGTTGCTCCAGATACTGCATCATAGTCGATTTCATCAAGATTTTTCTTTTCATTGAATTGTTCATTTAAATTAGCTATAACCTTAACACCATCAACGTATGGATAGTTTGATTCATTCTTTGCTTCCCCTGAAGTTGCTAAGTATTCATTGTATTCTAATGATTCAATTTCACCATTCTTAACAACTAACTTAGCCATTGGGAAGTTTCCATTTTCACTAACTTCTTCCTTGATTAAGTAAGTTCCATCAACTAACTTATTTTCTCCACTTACTGGAGTTGTATTTTCTTCAGTTTGACCCTTACTTTCATCTACAGGTGCTTCATTCTTACTTGAACATCCAGTAAATACTGTTATCATTAGCAATAAGCACATTACTAATGCCAATACTTTTTTAAACATCTTACTCTTCCTCCTGTTTTTTATAATATTTGTCTTTAGTTTACAGTATATAATTATATAATATAGTTTGTTATATATCAATACTTATTTTTTTACAACTTGTCCAATAATTCTTACTAGTTCTTTACCTTTAAAATCGGAATGTTGGCGACTAATGCTGAAATTGTAGTATTATCAGATTCCCTTCTCATCCTTGTTAATTTAATATCTAATCCTTCTTCATCTATATCTACATATTCTGATATTACCCTAATTATGTCACTTTTTATCATTTCTAAAAATTTAGGTGACAAATCTGCCCTATCATGAACTAACACCAGTTTTAATCTTTCTTTTGCAATATTTTTGCTTTTTTCTTCTTTTCTCCCAAACAATCTTGAAAAAGCCATGGATTTTCCCCCTATTTACCAAATAATACCTTTAGGACTTTACTTAATTTTCCTTCTTGGTATTCATCCAAGTTCAACAACTCAACTTCTTCTCCCAAGATTCTCCTGGAAATATTTCTATATGCCTTGCCTGATAGGGCTTTTTCATCCATTACAACTGGTTCACCTTTGTTAGTTGAAACTACTACTGCTTCATCATCGGGTACTATTCCCAATAATTCAATGGCCAATATATCAATGATATCGTCAATACTCATCATGTCTCCTCTGCGCACCATATCCTGTTTGATTCTATTAATTATTAGCTTTGGATTATGTAATCCTTTTGCTTCCAACAAGCCAATTACCCTGTCTGCATCCCTAACTGCAGATACTTCTGGAGTAGTTACAATTACTGCCCAGTCTGCCCCTGCAACAGAATTTTGAAAACCTTGCTCAATTCCTGCAGGTGAATCTATTAAAACATAATCAAATTCTTTTTTAAGCTCATTGACTAAGTCTCTCATTTGCTCTGGGCTTACTGCAGTCTTATCTTTTGTCTGAGCTGCAGGCAAAAGATACAACTTATCAAACCTTTTATCTCTTATTAATGCTTGCTTTAATCTGCAGTTTTTTTCCACAACATCAACCAAATCATACACTATTCTATTTTCCAATCCCATTACAACATCAAGATTTCTCAGTCCGATATCGGCATCAACAACTACAACTGACTTGCCTAATAGGGCTAAGCCTGTCCCAAGATTTGCTGTTGTAGTAGTTTTCCCTACTCCACCTTTTCCTGATGTTATTACTATGGCAGTACCTAATTTTTCATTATCCATAAGCTTTCCCCCTTTAATTATTTGTTAGGTAAATAAGGCTCAATGATTACTTCACCATCTTTAATCCTTGCAACCTCTGGCATCTTCAAGGTATCTACATCATCATCTGGCGGTCTAGCAATAATATCCCCTATTCTCAGCTGAGTAGGTTGCAAATGATAAGACGCTACTATAGCGTTTAAATTTCCATCCATCCCTGCATGGGCAACTCCTCTTAAGGCACCTAGAACAATGATGTTGCCTTTGGCCTTTACAAATGCTCCTGGATTGACATCTCCAATTACAACAATATTACCATCAAATTCTATAATCTGACCAGACCTTAAAGTTCCATTTATAAATTTAGTTATTCCACATTCAATATCGTCAGTATTATTCATGACATTTTTGAAATTATTTTTTATTACAGGCATATCCTCGTCAGATACAATTAAATCATATTTGTATTTTAAAAAATATTTAAGCTCCAAGATATTTTCATAGGGTAACATATCTGACTTTATGCCTAAAATCTTTGTCCCTTTAAAAAAAATTGAAGCAGATTTCAGCTTATTATCTAGTTCTTCTTTTGCAATGGAAAAATCATCTGTATTTACAATTATATAAACTCCATCTCCGACACCTTTAAAGGAAATTACATCTTTTTTCACAGAATTACCTCCATATAAAAAGGTTCCTATTTTACTAAACTGTTTACCAATGGTAGAGGCTCTTTTGTAGTCTCCTTATTTAATCCAAAATATTCCGCTATTATGTCCCTAACCATAGGGCCTGCATAACCTCCACTTCCGCCTTGGAAGATCAATGCAGCTACAGCTATTTCTGGATCATTATATGGTGCAAAAGCAACAAACCATGCAAAATCATCATAGGTCTCTCCAGTTACAGGATTCTTTACAGTATGTTGTGCAGTTCCTGTTTTTGCTCCAACTTGAATTGGAAACTTAGAAAATACACTTCTTGCAGTTCCTTCAGTTGTTACTTTTAACATTCCCAGTTTTAAATGTTCCAAATTACTATAATCTTTTAGTTCTATTCTTTCATATTGTGGCTCATTGTCAAATAAGACTTTGGAATTATTATAATTCTTTACATTATCTATTAATGTTACTTTGTGCCTATATCCTCCATTTGCTATTGTAGCAATATAGTTTGCCATTTGAATAGGTGTGTAAGCATTTCTGCCTTGTCCAATGGTTACATTTAGTGTATCAGTTATTTTCCAGCCAGCGTATTCCAAATAGGTATACTTGATTTTGTCAGCTAAGCCTTCTCTTTCTCCTTCAAGCTTCTTTTCTGGGTCAAGTCCAAAACTTCTAAGCCTTCTCACTACTTCTCCTCTTGACAGTGTCTCCTCTAGTTCTGTCCAGCTTGTTATTTCATCGATTATTCTTTCTATTTCCTTATCAGATAGCTCTACACCTTCTCGTATATAATTTCTAATGTTCCTTTGCAAATACGATTTTAGAAGTGCTTTGGTTGTTAAAATTTCCTTTTGTGGATTTGGAACTCCACCAGAGCTTTCAGCAGGTATGTTTATTTCTATGCCTGTTTTATCATTCAAACCTAATTTATTTGCCATGTCAATAATATCTTCAATTTCCAATTTAATTCCTATATTTTCACCTGTCTTTTGATTTCTGCCTAAGGCTAAAGTATAGAAGTAATAGTTGCAAGAATCTCTTAAAGCATCATATAAGTTTTCATATCCGTGGGTTCCCCTGCTTTGATTCCAAATCCAGCATCCAAAGGATTTACTTCCTATGTCAACCTTTCCCATATCTCTTATCTTTAATGTTGGACTCAACCCTTTTTCAAGAGCTGCCAAGCCTGTTACCATTTTAAAGGTAGAGCCAGGTTGTATTGCAGATTGTGTCGCTATATTATATAGAGGCCTTGGAGCCAAGGGGTCTTTTTCATTTTCAGGGAAAAGGCTCTGCCAATCAGAATTAGAAATCCCTGTGGCGAATAAGTTCGGATCGTATGATGGATAACTTGCCATTGCAAGGACTTCTCCTGTTTTTACATTTAATACTACGACTGCTCCAGAATTTGCATTTTCATAAGGCTTTCCTTTTTTCTTATTTATTCCAAACTTATAATCTCCCCACTTGCTCTTATATGTTCCACCTGTTTGAATTTGTTTTAATGTCTCTTCAAGTGCATTTTCAACATATTTTTGTAAGTTTAAATCTATGGTCAAATAAACATTATTCCCTGGAACTGGTTTAACCTCGCTTAAAACATTTATTGTATTCCCAACATTATCAACTTCTACGGTTTTAATTCCATTTTGTCCCCTTAACTCATCTTCAAAACTTTCTTCAACTCCTGTTTTCCCAATTAAATCGTTTGGAGAATACTTCCTCTCCTCAACATATTTTTTAATCTCATTTTCCTGACTAATTTTCCCAAGATAACCTAGTATGTGAGCTGCAACACTGCCCTCAGGATAATACCTTACTGGTTCTATGGAAACCTGAATTCCAGGCAAGCTCCCTAAATTTTCTTCTATCTTAGCTACTGTTATATCTTTAATTCCATAAGCTATATTTATTGGCTGATATGCCAAATGACCTTGCTTATTTAACAGCTCATATAAGGAAAGAATTGACCTTGCCTCATAAGGACTTAAATCTTGCAATTCATACTTTTCCTTTAATTTTATAAAGGCTTCTTCTGCGGTACTATTTAAATCTATTTTATAACCATTTAACCAATTTCTCTTGTTATTAATAAACACATACTCAAAATCCTTAGCTATGGATATTCTTGTATTTATTCCATCATTTAATAGCTGTTCCTGAGCTAAAGGCTTTATTGTATCCATAGAAACAAATTCTTCTAACACATTGTTTTCCTTTGCAACCTGAATTAATTTTTCCAAAGGTTTTTCATCACCTGAATGGCTTTCAGTAAATTTATATATAACTGAAGAATTATCTTCAGATATTTCCAAAGTAATTGGAACATTAACTCCTTTTTGGCTTAACAGTTCAATTAATACTTTCCCCGGTATTACTGGCTCTTCTCCTTCTTTTGCTACAACTTTATTTAACAAGTTTTCTAATGAATATTCAACAAAGATATTAATAAAGTCTTCCTTAGCTGTTGTATCAAATGTAACTTTATCGCTTAAACCCATCAAGGTTCTCTTCTGTGACTTGTATTCCTCATCGTAAGAAAATGAATATTCCTCCAATACTATATTCCCTTGAAGTCCTTTGCTTTCAATTAAATTATAAACTAATTTTCTGCATAATGGATGGTCAATGATTTTTCTGATTAAATTTTTATCATTATTGATAAGTTTAACTACAGCCTCTACTGGAGATAAATCTGCTGATAAGTTATTTTTTATAAGCCATTTTTTAATATCTTCATCTTCTTTATATCTAATACTTAATTCTTTCCCTTCTATAGATGCTTCTATAGGAACATCAATATCTTTATCATACAAAACATTTAATGCCCTTACTAATGTAATAAATGGATAATGTTCTTCATAATCAGGGTGCAAATAATAAGTATTAAGCAATTCACCTAACAAGTTATTTTCTATAATAATTTCTATAACCCTATCCTCTGGCAAAATATCCTCTATAAGGTAATCTTCATCGCTTTTATACTTAAACACATTTAAATTAATTGGAAAATCACTGGAATAGCTAACCCCATCTGTTTCTAATAACCTAACAAGGGACAATAAAGCTTCATTTTTCTTCTTCTTGTCCTTGATATTCAATTCATCCTTTAATAGCTGCACTGTAAAGCTTGGCTTGTTACCTGCAAGCAGTCTTCCATACCTGTCTCGTATTTCTCCTCTTGGTGCAGTAATGTAAATTTCCTTTAATCTCTTATTGTCAGATATATCTCTGTAATAATCTCCATAGACTATTGTCAAAGTTGCCAATCTAAAGGACAGTGCAGACATAAGAATGACAATAATATACATCAAAATATTATATCTATTAAACAACTTCTTTAAAGCATTCTTCAATTGCTTCACCTCTGCCTGCTTCCAAATCGAATCTTTGGAACGAAAAAGATTTTAGAAAATATTTTATAAGTCGGTATCGAAAGTACGCCATTATATATTATTTCTACGAGCAGAATATCATTTGTAAAGGATAAGAAGGAAATATTTTTAGATAAGAAAAACATAAAGACATAATATAAAAAATTATAATATATGGTACCGAGTATGGACAGTATAATGGGAATAAAAATATTTTCCTTTATTAGCTTATTTTCAATTAATCCAACAAAATATCCTGCAAAGAACAAAATAAAAGCGTTTACACCTATAACAGGGCTAAATAATACATCCTGAATTAGGCCTACTATCAAGCCTAAAAATGCTCCATAGAATCTCCCTTTAAATATTGCTATTGAAATAACTACAAGAAGAGCTATATTTGGTTCGACTCCAAAGATTCTAATATATGGAAATACAGCAGTTTGTAATACAAAACTAATTAATATAGCCAAAATGAAAATAACTGCAGTCATCTACGAACCACAACCTTAATCGGAAATTACAAAAACCTTGTATATCTTTTTAAAATCAACTGCTGGATTTATTTCAATGGATTTTGTTAGTTCTTTATCATCGCTAATTACACTCTCAACTTCTCCTATGTATATATCCTTTACAAAGGCACCACCAAGTCCAGATGTAAAAAGCTTGTCTCCCTTAATAACATCCGCCTTATCATCAAAAAGATATCCTGTTATTTTCCCATCTACATTGCCAGAAATTATTCCGCCATCTTGAGTTCTAATTATTTTAAAAGAAATTTTGCTGTCTTCATCTATAATAGAAACCACTTTTGCCCAATTATCTCCTACATCTACAACCCTTCCCACAAGTCCTTCTATAACAGTATTTTGATCAATTTGAATTCCTTGAACGACAGTATCGCCTTTCTCTATGCCATCTTTTAATCCCTTATCAATTGTAAACCTATCAAACCAGTTGCCAGGCTCTTTCCCAGTAACCTGTGCTTCAATTAAATTATATTTAGTACTTTCTAACAATTTAAGCTCATTTCTTAAAAAATCAGCTTTACCAATAATATTCAAATAATTTCTATTCTCCTCTTCCAACTGGCTAATCCTTTGCTTCAGCATTTCATTTTCTTCTTTTAATTTTACGAAATCTACAATATTAGAAAAAAAATTGGATATATTTTCACTGATAGTTATAAAAAACTTGCCTACTGGAGTCAAAGCATCGCCTATGACCTTTTCAAATTTAGTTAAGGCCAACCTTTCTGTACTGGTTATACCTATTAGAATAATTAGAATGATAGCGACAACCGCCACCATCATTCTTTCCCAGTTTCTCTTAAAAAACGACATATTACCACCACTTAACTTTTCTTTCTACTACTTGTAATGCTTTTCTTTAAAATATCTATACTCTCTAATGCCTTTCCAGCTCCTATAGCTACGCAGTCCAATGGCCTATCTGCAATATGAACTGGTATTCCAGTTTCCTTATTTATCAAGCGGTCTAACCCTTCAAGCAAAGCACCACCACCAGTTAACATAATACCAAATTCCATGATATCAGCTGCCAATTCTGGAGGTGTTTTTTCCAGTGTTGACTTTATAGCATCTACAATGTTGTAAATTGGCTCTTTCATGGCGTTATAAATTTCTGTTGAATTTACAGTAATAGTCTTGGGTAATCCTGTAACCATATCTCTACCTTTTATTTCCATAGTTTTTACTTCGGAATTTAAATCAGCTGTGCCTATTGCAATCTTCACTTCTTCTGCAGTTCTTTCCCCAATCAATAGACTATATTCCTTTTTAATAAAGTTAACAATGGATTCGTCTAACTCGTCGCCACCAATTCTTATGGATTGTGATGTAACAATTCCACCTAATGATATAATTGCCACCTCAGTTGTACCGCCACCAATATCAACTATCATTGAGCCAGTTGGCTCTTGTACAGGCAAACCTGCCCCTATGGCAGCTGCCATAGGTTCTTCAATTAGGTATGCTACCCTAGCACCAGCATGAATAGTGGCTTCCTCTACTGCCCTTTTTTCTACTTCTGTAACTCCACTAGGAACGCAAACTACTACCCTTGGTTGAAATATGGTTTTTCGCTTTAGTGCCTTCCTTATTAAATATTTTAACATGCTTTTAGTTATATCAAAGTCAGCTATTACCCCGTCCTTTAATGGCCTAATGGCGATTATGTTCCCAGGAGTCCTTCCTATCATTCTCTTGGCTTCTTCACCTACTGCTAATACTTGTTTTGTTTCAGCATGAATAGCAACTACTGAAGGCTCCCTAGTTACTATACCTTTACCTTTTATATAAACTAAAGTATTTGCTGTTCCCAAATCTACTCCTAAATCTTTAATAAATCCACCAAATAGTCCCATTTTGCGCCATCCTTCCTTTAAATTAGATTAAATTTGCTTCTTTAAAGCTTACATATTTATTATCACCAATAATTATATGATCTAGTACCTTAATCCCCATTAAATTTCCTGCTTCCAGCAATCTTCTTGTAATATTAATGTCTTCATTGCTAGGAGTAGGATCTCCGCTGGGATGGTTATGTAAAAGAATAATGGAATTAGCATTTCTTTTTATAGCTGCCCTAAAGACATCCCTAGGATGAACTATTGAGGCATTTAAAGTACCTATGGAAATTTCTTCTGTAGCAATTATTTGATTTTTAGTATCTAACAATAAAATCCTAAAATGTTCTTTTTGCAAATACCTCATTTCATCCATGAAGAGATTTGCTATCGTACTAGGATTACTTATTTTTACCTTACTCAGGGCATCGTAATAACTTATCCTCTTTCCAATCTCTATGGCAGCCATAATTTGAGCAGCCTTGCATTTGCCAATGCCTTTAGTTTCAATTAATTCTTGCAGCGTAATATCTCTTAATGCTACTAATCCTCTTTCATCTCTACTCAGCAGCCTTCTCGCTAAGTCTAATGCGGTGTCTTCCTTGTTCCCAGTTCTTATTATTATTGCAAGTAGCTCTTCATTGGATAAAGCTGCTGCTCCATGGCTAAAAAGCCTTTCTCTAGGTCTTTCTGTAACTGGTAATTCTTTAATAGTACAGTTCTTTCGCATACTTAATTTGTCACTCATACCTCCACCTACTAGTAAATTATAAAATGCTAATGTTGAAATATTTATTTAATATTTCATCTAATTTACCAATAGGCATTCCAACTACATTAGTATAACAGCCATTTATTTTTTCAACTAGAACCTCTCCAAATCCTTGAATTCCATAAGCACCAGCTTTGTCCATAGGTTCATGAGTATCAATATATTTTAAGATTTTTTCATCACTTAATTTCCTAAATTTTACATAGGTTTTTTCATAATCAATTACTTTTATATTAGAATTTGCCTTAATTACACAAATACCAGTTATTACACAATGTTCGTTGCCACTTAATGTCTTAAGCATTCTAAAGGCATCATCTTTATCTTTGGGCTTCCCTAAAATTTCATCGTTAAATACTACTATTGTATCAGCTCCTATTATTATTTCTCCATTATTAAACAGATTGCTAACCCATGAAGCCTTCTCAAAGGCAAGCGCCATTACTATCTGCTCTGGCTTTTCTCCATTTACAACTTTCTCCTGTATCTCAGCTTTTACTGCTACAGGATTTAAGTTATATTTTCTTAAAAGCTCAATCCTTCTTGGAGAAGCAGAGGCTAATATAATCTTTTCCATATTCCCTCCTATATTTGCATATTATATTTCAAGACTTTCTCCAAAGCTTTTGAAATATATATAGAAGAAAGTCCTACAAAGTAGCCAGTAAACAAGCCCATTAATTCAAGTATAGGTAAGTATGAATATATTCTAACATTTGACATAATTAGTACTGCAACAGTTACTTGCCCAAAATTATGAGCAGTTGCACCTAGAATGCTTACGCCAATTAAGCTGAAAATATTGGAAAAAAACCTATAGCTTATGAACATTACTACACAAGATAATATCCCACCTACAAGGCTATATAATAGGCTGGATATGCTTCCTGTTACAAGTACCAAAACGAAACTCTTTAAAATGCTTACCACCAAAGCCTCTTTAAATCCAAATATGACTAATGTAACTAGAGTTACCATGTTTGAAAGTCCAAGCCTAGCTCCGGGTATTGCAACAGGTAATGGTATAAAAGATTCAATTACTGATAATGCTAGTCCAACGGATACCAATAAAGATAAAAGTATTATTTTCCTTGTCCTTTTCATATGCTCTGCCACCTTTAATAACTATGATAATCTATGTCACTTGAACTCGTAGTTCCTTTAATTTCAACAACAAGCAAATTAGGCAAACAAACTATCATTTCACCTGGTTCAGAAATTGTTCCTTGATAAACACAGATTTGGTCTGAACATGATGCTTCTTCTACCCTAACTTCGCCATCTCCAATTTCTAATATGTTATAACCATATGGAGTTTCTATTTTAATAGTTTTTCCAATTGTTGAATCATCAAAATAAATTTTTTTGTATTCTTTTCCATTTACTTGAACACTGACATATTTGTCATTATATTTGCTAAATAAATTACTCTTTACAAAACCTAAAGAGACAACACTAACTAAAATTATAACAACTATTAAAATCTTGTCACCCTTAGTCATCTAATCATCCTTTTCAATATAGTCATACATTTTTATACAATATAGTTTACCATTAATAATTTTCATTTACAAGTTACTTTTAACAAAAAGAAAGAGCGGAAACCCGCTCTTTTCTTAGACTGCAACCTCTTTTTCCTTCGCTGTATCATCGTAAATAGCTTTTGTAGGACATTTTTCAGCACAAGTACCACAGTTAATACATTTGCTATAGTCAATTTTTGCCAAGTAATTTTCAAAGCCTATAGCTTGTGTTGGACAATTTTTCACGCAAATTTGGCAACCAATGCATCCAATGCTGCATTTGCTTCTTACTACTTTACCAGGATCATTGCTCTTGCATTTTACAACATAATGATTGTCATATGGCACCAATTCAATAATTTTCTTTGGACATACTTCAATACACTTCATGCAAGCAGTACATTTATCCTTATTTACAAAAGCAACGCCATTTCTCATTTCTATAGCATCAAATTGGCAAACATCTTTACATGTACCACAACCTAAACATCCATATGAACAAGCTTTACTTCCACCTTGCAAAATATTGGCTGCTCTGCAGTCTTTAATTCCTCTGTATACACCTTTTTCCTTAGCCTTAGAGCAATCTCCTTGGCAAAGAACAGTTGCTACTTTCTTTTCAATATTTTCTGCTTTAGCTCCCATAATATTTGCTACTTTTTCTGCTACAGGATTGCCCCCTACAATACATCCATTTACAGGTGCTTTGCCTTCTACAATTGCCCTTGCCAATCCATCACAGCCTGGAAATCCGCAAGCTCCACAATTTGCTCCTGGCAATACGGATCTAACTTCATCTATTTTAGGGTCAACTTTCACTGCAAATATTATAGATGAAACGGAAAGAAGTACCCCAAATCCCAAACCTAATCCGCCTAAAACCAATACTGGATTTAATATATCAGCCATATTCTCCCTCCTAAATTATTCCATTGAAGCCTAAGAAGGCTATGGACATTAATCCTGCTGTAATCAATGCTATTGGAAAACCTTTCAAAGCCTCTGGAACATCTGATAATTCAAGTTTTTCCCTAATTCCTGCCATAAGTACCAAAGCCAATGTGAATCCTACTGATGAACCTATAGCATTAAAAATTGTTTGAATTAAGTTATATCCTTCATCAATATTTATTATAGCAACACCTAAAACTATGCAGTTTGTAGTAATTAATGGCAAATAAATTCCTAAAGCATTGTATAGAGCTGGACTAATCTTCTTTAATACCATTTCAACAAATTGAACTAGAGCTGCAATAACTAAAATAAATACTATAGTTTGTAAATATCCAAGTCCTAATACATCTAATATATATTTTTGAATCAAATAAGTAATTATTGAAGATAATGTTACTACAAAGGTTACAGCTGCTCCCATACCAACTGAGGTATCTAATTTAGATGAAACCCCTAAAAATGGACAGATACCAAGGAAACGGGACAATATATAGTTATTAACTAAAATAGTAGTAATCAGTATTTTTGCAATGCTCATTGAGTTCCCCTCCTATCTTATGCTTTGCTAGAAGCTTTTTTCTTTCTAGCTAAATTAATAATCCCAATTAGCATGCCTAGTACAATAAATGCTCCTGGAGGCATTATAAGAATCCCAACTGGTTGATAGCTTTCTGGAAGTATGCGTATGCCTAAAAATGTACCAGACCCAAAGACTTCCCTAATAGCACTTAATACACATATAGCAATTGTATATCCAATTCCCATTCCAAAGCCATCAACGATAGATGCTAAAACTCCATTTTTTGAAGCAAAAGCTTCTGCTCTAGCAAATATTATACAGTTAACAACTATTAATGGAATGAATATTCCTAATGCTTGATACAATGTTGGAGCATAAGCATGCATAAACATGTCAACCATAGTAACGAAAGTTGCTATAACGACTATAAATGCTGGTATACGAATCTTATCAGGAATAACATTTCTAATTAATGAAATAACAAAGTTTGAACCCACTAATACAGCTATTACTGCTAAACCCATAGCAATACTATTTGTAACGCTAGTAGTAATAGCCAAAGTTGAACACATACCTATTAATTGAACAAATATAGGATTGTCATCTATAATTCCATTTTTAAATACTTTAGATAATTTCATTATTCCACCTCCAATGCTCTACTTAAGCATATTGTTGAATACTTCTCTAACTGCATTAATTCCAGATAGTACTGCGTTTGTTGTTACTGTCGCACCAGATAGGCCTTGTACACTTATTTCTTCAGATGCTGATAAGCCTTTGAATTGATCTCTAAATTCTGGTTCTTCAGCTCTTGCACCCAAACCTGGAGTTTCACTGTGTTGCAATACATCTATACCTGCTATTGTGCCATCTATATTAAATCCTGTAAGAATAACTATGTCTCCTCCAAATCCTTTTGTAACATGTTTAATTGCGTATCCTGCTAATGTATTTCCATCATAAGCTTCGTAAACATCTGTAACAAATGTATAAGAGTCTTTAATCTCAGTTAATTTTGCTTCATCTAATACTTTGAAACTGTAGCCATCTCCAAATATTTCTTTTAGAGATTCAAGGCTGCCTGCAACTTCTTGCTCTGCAATTTTATCTTTAGTTATATTATTGGAAACTCCTAAAACTGCAGCGGATACAAGACAAATTATCATTAATATTACGCCTAATTTAATTGTTTCCTTCATCTATTTCGCCCTCCCGAATATTTTTGGTGCTGTAAATCTTTCAATTAATGGGCTAGCAACATTCATCAATAGTATTGAATATGATACTCCTTCTGGGTAACCACCTTTTACTCTAATTAAGGCTGTTAAAATTCCTGCACCAATACCAAAGATGATTTGACCCAATGGAGTAACTGGTGATGTAGCATAATCAGTTGCCATATAAAATGCTCCTAAAATTAATCCACCACCTAATATATGATACATAAGCTTATCAACTGGAATACCTAATATTAATAACATAATTGCAGTTGTACCAATATAGAAAACAGGAATCTTCCAATCTATAACTTTTCTAACTAAAAGATATATTGCACCTATCAATAATAACAAAGCTGAAGTTTCTCCAATTGCTCCACCTATATTTCCAATAAACATATCAAATAGTGATGGCAATTGCGCTCCTGCTTGAGCTACAGTTGCGGAAGCTGTTGCTTCAGCTGCACCATATTTCATGATGGCTAGTGGAGTAGCTCCTGTTACAGCGTCTGCTCCTGGAAGTGTATAAGTGGACATAATATTTGACCAGGATGCCAACAACACTGCTCTTGCAGCTAATGCTGGGTTCATGAAGTTTGAACCTAAACCACCAAATAGTTGTTTTACAACTATAATAGCAAATGCAGAACCAAATACTGCTACCCACCATGGTGCATTGGCAGGCAAGTTAAATGCCAATAAAATACCAGTAACTACTGCACTTAAATCCTTTATAGTAATTTCCTTTTTAAATATCTTTTCATATAAAGCTTCAAAGCCAACACATGAAATAACTGATACCAATATTAGCTTTAAAGCATTTAATCTAAAGAAATATACTGACCCTATCATTGCTGGAACAAGGGCAATTATAACATCAAGCATAATTCTGCTAACGGTCTCTTTAGACCTAATATGTGGTGAAGATGATACTACCAACATTTCTGGCACTGCAGAATCTGCCACTGTAGTATTTAATGCCTTACCTTCCATCTTAATCCTCCTATCCTTTATGATTTTTTCCTCTTAGCAAGAATTTCTCTTTTTGCAAATCTAATAGATTCTACTAATGGTCTTTTAGCTGGACATACATAAGAACATGAACCACATTCTACGCAATCCAATGCTCCATATTTTTCTGCTCCATCGAAATCCTTCTTTAGCGCATAAGCAGAAATAAACAATGGTTGTAAAAATACTGGGCAAGCTTGTAAGCATTTTCCACATTTAATACATGGTGATACTTTTTCTTCCAATACTTCTTCTTCAGTAAGAACTAATATACCACCACAGCCCTTAATAACTGGTACTTCTGTTGAATATTGGCTTAATCCCATCATAGGTCCGCCCATAATCACTTTACCAGGTCTTCCATTGAATCCTCCTGCTTGATCTATAACTTCTTGGAATAATGTTCCTATTTTAACAACTAAATTCTTAGGTTCCTTTACTCCTTTTCCAGTTACTGTTACAACTCTTTCATACAATGGTTTTCCTTCTAGAATTGCTTCTGCAATTGCTTTTGCAGTGCTTACATTGTTTACAACGCATCCAACATCCATTGGCAATCCGCCAGAAGGAACCTTTCTCCCAGTAATTGCATTTATTATTCTCTTTTCATCGCCTTGTGGATATTTAGTCTTCAAAGAAACAACCTGAATATTATCTTCATTCTTAATAACAGACCTCAAGGCTTCTAATGCATCTAACTTGTTATCTTCTACACCTATAAATCCTCTTTCTACATTTAATGCCTTCATTATGGCTTTTAATCCAAATACTACCTTTTCAGGCATTTCTAGCATTACTCTATGGTCAGCAGTTAAATAAGGTTCGCATTCTGCACCGTTTATAATAACGGTATCAATCTTTTTTTCTGGAGGAGGTGACAACTTTACATGAGTTGGGAATCCTGCTCCACCCATACCAACGATACCTGCTTCTTTTATTATTTCAAGGATTTCTTTTGAAGATAATTCTTCAAGGCTTCCCTTTGGTTTTACAGATTCATCCATTTCATTGGTACCATCTGATTCAATTACAACACATGTTGATTGTATACCTGTTGGTGTTGTTATCTTAGTAATTTCCTTAACTGTACCAGCTACACTAGAATGTACAGGAGCTGATACAAATGCTGTAGATTGTCCAATTTTTTGACCTACTTTAACTCTGTCACCTACTTTAACTAATGGTTCGCAAGGTGCTCCAGTATGTTGATGCAAAGGAATGTATACTATGCTAGGTTCTTTTGCATATTCAATGGGCTTTTTCTCTGATAGTTCCTTGCTATGTGGTACATGTACCCCACCCTTAAAAGTGAGACCTTCAAGTTTCATTCTTTCCACCTCTCTATTGTGTTTTATTTAAATATTTATTATTCTAAGATAATATAATACTATGAAAAAGTAATAAATAAATTCTCATATATTATAACATTTATCTATAATAAAGTACACAAATTAACGACTGTTAAAGAATGTCATTTTTTCTACAATCCTGCTAATATTATGATATTTCGACTGTCTAAATAATACTATGCCATAGCAAATATTAACAATCAATCTTAATAACTTTGGAAAAATTTGTAAATTTTTATCGTAAACATAATTTAAAAAACATGGATATAATACAGTTTAATATCCATGTATACAAATAATATTACTCATCACCTAAAAATCTAATATAAAATGAAAATAAAACATATTGTCTATTGTTTAACGACTTTTAACAAAAAAATTAATTTATTAAAAAAATTTAACAATTTGCCATGATTATCTTTTATTAGTACATCATGGCAATAATGCTTTTATTTCATTTTGTAATATAAATTACCTAATCTTTAATAAATAATTATCTATCATACTTTATTATTGAATTTACATAATAATCCTTTAATTTTTCTCTGCCTTTCAAGGACTCCAACTCAATTAAAAATTCCATCGCTACAACTTCTCCGCCAAGTGATTCAACTAGTTGGGCAACAGAAAGGATTGTACCACCAGTCGCCAAAAGGTCATCAACTATTGCTACCTTGGCACCTTTTTCTATTGCATCTATGTGCATTTCCAACTTATTAGTACCATATTCCAACTCATATTCTGTACTGATAGTTTCATAAGGAAGCTTGCCTGGCTTTCTTACAGGAATAAAACCTATGCCTAAACTATATGCCAATGCTGCCCCAAGAATAAAACCTCTAGCTTCTGGCCCAACGATGTATTGGATATTTTTATCCTTTAAATCATCTTTAATTATATCTACTGCCTTTTTAAAAGCATCTCCTTCTCTAATTAAAGTGGTAATATCTTTGAAACTAATGCCTTCTACAGGGAACCCTTCAATAACTCTGATTTTAGATTTAAAATCCAACTTAATCCCTCCAACATTACATTTTAATAATCACATTATATAAGTTTACCATATTTATTAATTTACATCACTAAAAATTTACAAAAAAAAATAAAAAAAATTCTCCTTACGGAGAATCAAAATGCGAGGGAAGGGATTCGAACCCTCACGCTTAACAGCATACGCCCCTCAAACGTACGTGTCTACCAGTTCCACCACCCTCGCACAAACTTCTACATAAAATTTAAGAATGGACTACAAGAGATGTAGTCCCTTCGCACTTAATAATTATACTATTTTCTTAAATATTTTTCAATATTTAATAATTGCCTATTATTGCAATTCCTTTGGAATATAGGCCTTTTCAATACCCCTGTATGGGTTGAAAAATGTTGGATCAAATTCCCCTATTATCTTACTATCAATTAAAAGTGCCTTATTTTTGAAAAACAAGCTTACATAAGGCAAATCCTCAATAATGAAACTTTGTAACTCGTCATAATTTTCAACTTTATTATCCCTATTTCCATCTAAAAAGGCTTTCTCTAGTAAGTTATCCATAGTTTCATTGGAATACTTAATAAAATTAGTATTATATTGAATTTGGGAACTATGGAATGCAAAGGACAAATCAGGTATTACAGAAAGCTGCCATCCAAGTAGTACCATGTCATAATCGCCTTTCAACAAATAATCATTTATTTCTTGCCATTGATTTTCTATATCTTCTTCAGTTATATCATCTTTTTTGGCAACTTCAGGAATAATATTTACAGCTATTCCCAATTTTGCTAAATCTTCCTTTATTAGTTCTGCAGTGTTAAGCCTCATTAAATTATATGTATTTGTTAAAAGATTGAGTGTAATATCATTTCCATTTTCATCTTCAAGGATTCCATCGTTATCAACATCCTGCCAACCTAATTTGCTTAATTCCCTTTTTGCAAATTCTAAATTATATCCATAAGTATTTGCTTTATCTGATAATAACCAAGAATCAGGATGGATTGGCACATCTACTTGGGTTGCATGGCCTAAATAAAGGTTTTGAATTATGGCTTGTCTATCAATTCCGTATGCTATTGCTTTTCTTAAGCTTCTTCCCATATCCCCAGAGAAAATTTCCTTTTCAAAATTAAATCCTAAAAACTCGTAATTTCCAGAAACAAATTCATAAGCATTTATTCTGCTGTTTGATTCATATTTATCCCAATCAACTGTTATAGTAGTTGCCATATGTATTTGCCCTGTTTCAAAAGCTGTTAATATATCTTCTTCGCTGTCTAAGACCATTCCTATTATGTTTGAAATGTATGGTTTACCATCTCGATAGTTTTCATTGGATGATAGAATTATCTCCTTAGTCTTTTCATAGGATTGAAATTTAAAAGGTCCAGTTCCAATAGGAGTATAGTTTTCTATTTCTAAAGCCTTCCTATAATCTTGATTTGTAGGCTTCCCCTTCGTAAATTCATGTTTTGGTATAATGGGGAAAGTTAAGACTTCAAGATTGTTAGAAAACGCTCTGTCAAAAGTGATTTGAATATTATAATCATCTATTACCGATACATCCATAATCCTTCTTATATCTGAAGGACTAAAGGAACCTATTGATTTACTAAAAATCTTCCTATAAGTACTGTCTGCATTAGCATATTTGATAGTATTTATTGTAAACTCAACATCATAAGCTGTGAACTTTTCACCATCATGCCAGTATACATTATCCTTCAAATTAATTATAATAATTCTTCCGTCGCCATCTATGGAATATTCTTCTGCCAGTTGAGGCACTATATTTAAATTTTTATCAAAATCAAATAATCCTTCAAAAATCAACTTGCTAAAAAAATAATAACTGCTGTTTTCTGTCATCAACGGATTTAAAGTATCAAAATTAGTCAATGGAATTATTACATTGCCACCTTCAGATGGTAAATATTCTACTACTTCATTTACCTTTTCATTTTCCTTATCTTTATTAGATATTTCCTTTTGAGCTTGGCAACCAGTTGTTAAAATCATCAGTGCTATGAATACTAATAAAAATCTTTTGTTTTTCATATTCTTCCCCCTCATCTTAGGCTTAATGCTGCCTTTATTGCCTTTCTAATATTGTTTATTAATCTTATATAAAGATAACTTCTATTTGTAGAATTTATTATATAGTTCTTATAAACTGTACTGTAAACTTTATAGCTGTCCTTAACCTTTTCTAAATAATCCTCAGTTTCTTTAAAAGGAATATTTGAAAGGTTAATTCCATCCAAACTATATTCAATATTGCTCAGCCATCTTGTTACATTTCCACTTCCAGCATTATACGCAGCTAAAACCAAATCAATATTGCTGTTAAATTCTTTTAGTAATACGCTTAGATACCATGTCCCAATCATTATATTTATTTCCGGATCAAATAAGTCGTGTTCACTATAATTATCTATCTTTAATACCTCACTAGCCCATTTCCCAGTTTGAGGACTTATTTGCATTAGCCCCTTTGCATCTTTTCTCGAAACAGCATGAGTATCATATTTACTCTCAACATTTATTATTGATGCCACTAAATAAGGGTCAACATCATACTCCTTGGAATATTTTAATATAATGTTCTCATAACCTATTGGATATTTAACTGCTAAATAGCTTAGTCCAACTATAAGTAATGCAGCAAGTGCAATGAATACTGTAATCATCATTTTTACTGCTCTTTTTATTATAAGCAAAGAATTACCCCTCCAAAATTAGATTGATTCTAATATTATGTCAATTTGCTCTTCTAAACTTTTAATATCTCCACTGTTATCGATTATTCTTGTTGCCATTTTCTTTTTTTCTTCCATATCCATTTGTGACTGTATCTTTTTCACTGCCTCATCTTTTGATATATTATCCCTTTTCATAAGCCTATCTACTTGAATTTCCTTATCAGCATAAACCAACCAGATTTCATCAAAATTAATTCCATGCTGTATAAGGGAATAATATTCCTCAAACAATAAAGGAATATCTAAAAAGACAACAGGATTTCCTTTAGATAATAATTCTAATTTTTCTTTAATGGACTCAAAAATATACGGATGCGTAATATTATTAAGCTTTTTTCTCGCTTCTTCATCTGAAAAGATAATTTTCCCCAACATCTTTCTATTCAAACTTTTATCCTCATTTAAAATGCCTTGACCAAATTCTTGTATTATTTTAAAATATGCAGGCTTGCCAATTTCAACAACTTCCCTAGCAACCTTATCTGCATCAATTAATGGATAGCCTCTCTTAAGGAGAATATTTGACACAGTGGATTTTCCAGTTGCTATTCCTCCTGTTATCCCAATAATTTTACAATTATTTTGTTTCATACCAGCTGGCACCTACTTCCAAATCTACCAATAATGGTACATTTAGTTCTATAGCATTCTCCATGGTATCTTTCAATAATTCTTTAACTTCTTCTACTTCATCTTTATAGGCTTCTATTATTAATTCATCGTGAATTTGAAGAATAAGCCTTGATTTTAAGTTTCTTCTTTTTAACTCCTTATATACCTTCACCATTGCCATCTTTATTATATCAGCTGCAGAGCCTTGAATTGGAGTATTCATGGCTACCCTTTCTCCAAATGATTTTATATTCATATTTTTTGCATTAAGCTCTGGAATATATCTTCTTCTGTGAAGTATAGTTTCGACATAACCTTTTTCCTTGCCTTCTTTAACTATATTTTCCATATATTCCTTTACTTTTTGATAATTTCTTAAATAATTATCTATATATTCCTTGGCTTCCTTTCTAGGTATATCCAAATCCCTTGCCAATCCATAATCAGAAATGCCATAGATTATTCCAAAGTTTACAGCCTTCGCATTTGACCTCATTCTTGGAGTTACTTCTTCCATTGGGACATTGAATACTTCCGAAGCAGTTTTTCTGTGTATATCCTCATTATTTTTGAATGCTTCAATTAATTTAGGATCCTTTGAAATATGAGCAAGTACCCTTAATTCAATTTGAGAATAATCAGCATCAACCAATAAATAATCCTTTTCAGCCACAAAAGCTTTTCTTATCTTTCTCCCATCATCGGTTTTAATGGGGATATTTTGCAAGTTAGGTTCAGTGCTGCTTATTCTTCCAGTTGATGTCACAGTTTGATTGAAGCTTGAATGAATCCTTTTGGTATTTCCATTAACAAGACTCAAAAGCCCATCTATATAAGTACTTTTTAATTTTACAATTTGCCTGTATCTAAGTATTTTATTTATAATTGGATGCCTATCCTTAAGTTTTTCCAAGACTTCAGCGTCGGTAGAAAAACCTGTTTTAGTCTTTTTAATTACAGGTAAATCTAATCTGTTGAATAATACATCTCCCAATTGTTTTGTTGAATTTATATTAAACTCTCCACCTGCCAAATCATAAATTTCATTGGTTAGTCTTTTTATTTCCTCATCATATTCAGTTCCTAGCCTTTCCAATTCTTCTTTATCTATCTTAAATCCATAGAATTCCATGCTTGCTAAAACTTCAATCAAAGGAAGTTCTACATTGTAAAATAGATTTAGCATTTCATATTCTTCTAATATCTTTTTCATCTTATCTTCGATTTTGAATACTGTGTCTAGAATAAAGGAAATATAATTGCCAGTTTCCTCTTTCGATATTTGCTCGAAAGTCTTTTTATTTTTCCCTTTCCCAAGCAATGTCTCTTCATCTATTCCAGTGTATCCTAAATATTCTTTACTTAAATTATTAATTGAATAGGAACTTTCTGTTGGATTTATTAAATACTGACCAATCATTGCATCAAAGGCAATATTTTCTATGCCAATTCCTAATCTAAACAATACAACTATATCTGGCTTTAAATTATATCCAATTTTTTCAATTGCCTTGTCTTCAAAAATTGGCTTAAAGTCTTTAATAAAGCTATCTTCATTATTTTCATCAAAAAATAGGATATGAGTTGGCATATCTGTTGTTTTTATTCCTATGCCAAGTAGCTTATCTTCTATATAATTATGACTTGATAATATAAATTTAAAACCAAATTTCTTTTCTTCCTTTATTTTTTCAAGTAGTTCCAAATAGCTATTGCCTTTTACAACAGTAAATTCAATTTCCTGTCTTTTATCATCAGCATTTTTGCTTTCAACATACGTAAAAACTCTGTTTAACAAGCTGTTAAATTCAAGTTCTTCATATAATGCCCTTAATGATTCCCAGTTAGGCTCTTTTACCTCTAACTCACTAAAATCTACATCAACAGGAACTTCAGTAAATATTTCTCCAAGCTTTTTACTTAAAAATGCTAAATGTTTATTTTCTATCAAATTCTCTCTTAATTTTTTACCACTAATGGTGTCAATATTGGCATATATATTTTCAATAGTACCATATTCTTTTAATAACTTCAGCCCTGTTTTTTCACCAATTCCTGGAACTCCTGGAATATTATCGGATTGGTCTCCCATTAGCCCCTTTAGGTCAATTAGCTGTTCAGGAGTTATGCCATACTTTTCTATTACTTTATTTCTATCATATTCTTCCAATTCGGTAATACCTTTCCTTGTAAGCAAAATTTTCACATTATCCTTTGCAAGTTGAAGGTAATCTTTATCTCCAGTTACTAAAAATATCTCATCAAAAATATCCTTGCCCTTTTTAGCCAATGTTCCAGCTATATCATCAGCTTCATATCCCTCAAGTTCAAAAAAGCAAATATTCATGGCAGCTAATATTTCTCTAATTATAGGAAACTGCTGAGCAAGTTCAGAAGGAGTTGTATCTCTTTGAGCCTTATATTGATCGTATTCCTTATGCCTAAAAGTTGGGCCCTTTTTATCAAATACTACACATAAATGATTTGGATTAATGTCATCTATTACCTTGTACAACATGGTCAAAAAGCCATAGATTCCATTTGTATAAAGCCCATTTTTGCTTGATAACAAAGGTAAGGCATAAAAAGCCCTGTGGATTAGTGAACTGCCATCTATTATCATGAGTTTTTTATTATCCATACCACCACTCCATTCTCTTTCATATTTTCTAGTATACCGCAAAAGATAAAATCAGTAAACAAAGGTATAATATTTATACAGAAATAAAAGGTAAAATTATATTTAGAAGCCATAATACTTTTTTACTATACATTATTGAACAGAATATCACAAAAATAACTGAGAAAAACCACCAATATAAAAAAGGAAATTCTCTTTTGAGAATCTCCCTTTTTATCCATCTTATTCATTAAGGGTAAGCTTTTTATTAATCCAATCCTTACCTTCGATTATTTTAGTTACTATCATTGCTGCAACAGTATCCCCTGTTGCATTAAGCATGGTTGCAGGTGGATCTACTAAATATCCAATTGTTGCTATAATAGGAAATGCTTCTGGTGGAAAGCCATATAAGTTAACTATAAGCATTTCTCCAATTAAACCTCCACCAGGAACACCAGACATGGCTACTCCGCTTAATACTGAAACAACAATAGCAGTAAGGTAAGTACCAATACCTTCAAATGGTACATTAAACAAACCGAATAAGAATGAAATCTTCAGTATTGCACTTAAGCAAGATCCATCCATGTGAGCAGTTGCTCCTATTGGAATTACGATTTCCCTTACATCCTTTGGTACACCTATACTTTTAGCAGCTTGAAGGTTGACTGGTAAAGTAGCTATGCTGCTTTGAGTTGCCAATGAGGTTATAGCTGCTGGGAATATGTTTTTGAAATACAGCTTTACACCTTTCATTCCTCCAGAATAATATGAATAGAAGAAAAATGCTATAAAGAAATATAATAAGCAAACCGGATAATATACTGCCATAGCCCTTGCATAGGAGCCTAATAATTCAGACCCATACTCGCCTACTAAGGCAGCAAAATAAGCGCCTAACCCTATTGGAGCATAATACATTGCCAGCGATACCATCTTTGAAAATACTTCAGATAAAGCATTTAGTAAATCTGAAATCTTCTTTCCCTTTTCACCAATAAGGCTTATAGATAATCCAAAAAAAACTGAAAATATTATTAAAGGAAGCATATTTTTCCTCGAAATTAGTTCTGGAAAATCACTAACAGTTAAAGCCTTTACAATTTGCTCCGAAGTATTTAAGGCTTCTATATTTTCAGCTGTTTCCATCCCAATGTTGACACCTTCTGCTGGCGGAAATACTTTAACTGTAATTATCATAATTACAGAGGCAATAAGTCCTGTTATAACAAATATTAACAACATATATCCAATTATTTTTCCAAGCCTTTTTAAATCTACCATACTAGAAACAGCACTTGAAATCGTTACAAATACTAGTGGAACTACTAATGTAAACATTATATTTAAAAAAATATCTCCTAAAGGCTTCAATACTGTTGCTTTTTCTCCCCATATTAGACCTATGGTACTTCCAATAATAATAGATAATAATAGAATAATCGGAAACCTATAATACTGCCACAAGCTTTTTTTATTTGTTTCTGACATTGAAAGAACCTCCTTATATCCTTAAATTTGCCAAGAAAAAGTACTAATGTTCAAATTTACATCACTTACATTATTTTACTTAAACTATATTCCTTTTTTGGCATCTTATGATTGGTTTTCACATTTTATTAGTATAAATTAAATAACAATGACAAATCAACTATTTTAATAAATACTAAGCAGAGACAGTTATTTTGAAGTTTTTCTCCAATGAATTATATTATAAAATAAATTATTGATTTTTTCTTAGTTATATGTTAAAATAAGTTATGTTGATGCGCCGAAGTGGTGGAACTGGCAGACGCGCTGGACTCAAAATCCAGTGGGCTTAAAAACCCGTGCGGGTTCGACTCCCGCCTTCGGCATAAAAAAAGTGTTAGATGTATACCATCTAACACTTTTTTATTACCCTTCAGACTATAAAAAAGTGGCATTACAAAGCGATCACTTTCTTCATAATTATATTAGAATGGTCCATATCCGATAAAGTAGGCTATTGCAACTGCTACACACGCTGCAACGGTAAGATAAATAGCTAATTTCAATATATGTTTAAACCATCTATCATATGGAATATCTGCAAAAGAGATAACATAAATCATGTTAGGCCAAAGCATATTAGTTATTCCTCCGCCTAAAATGAAAGCTAAAATTATAGTTTGTCTAGTTATACCTAAAATATCACCCAATGGAATAAAAATTGGAAGGGTAGCAGCTGCTCTTCCTGCTGCAGATCCTATGAAGAAAGTTATAATACAATAAATTATGACCATTCCAATTACTGTAACAACTCCACTTACCTGAGATAGAGGTTTAGACAATCCATAAATAATTGTATCCAAAACTTGTCCTTGTTCTAGTATAACAGCAATCGCCCTTGTAAAACCAGCTATTAAAGCTCCAGACGTAATACCAGCCATTCCTTGGGTAAATTCCTTAGCAATTCTATTAGGTCCAAAACCACCAATAAAACCACAGATTATTCCTGTTAAAAATATTATACCGCTCATTTCGTTAGTACCCCAGCCATATCGTACAGTTCCATATACTGCATATACTAAACCAACAACAAATACTATTAGTACTAATTTATGTCTAGTTGTAAATGGTCCAAAGTCATTTCGAATTTCAAATGTTTTAGGATCTACCTCGCTTTCATAACCATTTAATATACTGTTTTTTGGATCCTCTTTAACTTTTTTGGCATAGCGAATGAAAAATACTGTACTTATTGCCATAAATATTATATACATTATGATGCGATATGTTAATCCAGACATTATTGGAAGGCCTGCCATTTCTTGAGCTACAGTTACAACATAAGGATTTATAGTGGAAGCTGCAAATCCTATCCAGCAAGAGGTCCTAACTATATGGAATCCAATTACCCTATCGTATCCTAAGCTAAGTGCCATAGCTACCCCAAGAGCAATGAAAGGAATCATCTCTTGAGCAAATCCTAATAATGAACCTAATAGAGAACATATTAATGTAGTTGCTAGTAATAAAGGCAAATCTTTACCTTTAAATTTATTCACTAAAGTCATAAGTCCAGCATCAATTGCTCCAGTACTTTTTACTATTGCAGTTGCACCAGCAACAATAAATATAAAAGAAATAATTCCAGATGATAATCCTATTCCTTTAGGAATAGCTAATAATGCGTCTAACAATCCTACTGGGGTTCTTTCTATGTATCTAAAAGAAAGTGGATCAACTACTTCTCTTCCAGTTGCTTCGTCTATAACTCTATCATATTGCCCTGCTGGAATTACCCATGTAGCTATAACTGCAAGAATTATTAAAAGGGTGATTATAAAATAACCATTGGGATTCATAAATTTCCTTTTCTCTTTAACTTCAGAAACAGAATCACCACTCATAGTCTCATATCCCCCTTCTTATATATTTCATATTTAGAATTATGTAATTTTAGCCTTTTGTATGAACCACTTAAATATTTCCCTTGAAGCTTTATCTTTAGGCCATAATGCCTCTGGATGAAATTGAAAGCCTACTAAAAATGGATAATTTATCGATTCTATAGCTTCCACTACTTCATCATTAGATATTGCTGAAACAACAAATCCATCAGGTAGCTTTCCAGCTTTTTGAACATGAAAACTGTTAACATTCCATATTTCAATACCTATTATTTCATACAATTTACTGTCCTTATTAATCTTGATTTCATGCCATGGCTCCGTGCTTAGTAAATTTTGTTTATGATTTTCTAAAAGCTCATTGGATAAACTACCTCCGAAAACCTCAATTATCATTTGAAATCCTCTACATATCCCTAAAATTGGTAATCTTCTCTCATATGCCTTTTTCATAAGGGAAGCTTCAAAATCATATCTAACTGGTTGTTGCTCTCTTAATGTAGGAAATCCCTTTGATAAAATTTTTTTAACATCGCCACCGCCAGAAAACAATATACCATCAACAATATTTAATATGGAATCTAGGTAATCATCTAAAGATTTTTCATCATACTCTGGAGCTAAAAGTATTGGAATTCCACCATGTTCAGCTACTGCTCTTACATAAGGCCTTTCAACATAGTAATAACAATTTATTTCAAAAGGGTCTCCCCATGTTTCTTTACTCCATGGACAAGTTATGCCAATTACTGGTTTCTTCATTCTTAATTCCCCCTTATAATATTTATATAAGTGCAAAAAAGAAAAAATCACTCTATTAAAACATTTATAGTGATTTTTTCATAATAGCTTTTAATGATCTTTATAGATTTTAATAGGCTTTAATATATTTCAAAAATTATCACAGCATTTGTATTGGGATTCGATAAAGAAATGTAAACTAAGAACTGTTACAAAGAAAGATCTTATGTACAGAAATAAATCTGTTCGAAGAAGTGTTGTTATAAAATAGGTGGTTCTGAGATTATAATTGTTGATTAATATTTTATATTAAATAATTAATGTTATTGTTTTTATAATATTATTAAAATAATATGTATTTTTCAAAACATATTGTCGATAAAGTATTATAAAAAATCTCTGTTTATTCAACAGATTTTGCTTCTTTATAACATAAATCAAAATATATGTTCTATAGAAAATACTGAAATAAAAAATGTTCATATTTTTATCAAAAAAAGCACTTGTAAGTAAATCTGATTAAATGTAGGTATCTAATAAACTACACATAAAAAGGATTTAATCAAAAGTACAATATCATTTTATTAATTATTTGACTTATTTGTTTTATAATTATCCTATTGTTCTGGTAGCAAACTATTACACTACTTCTTCTCTACAGACATAATTTTCTCCCATTTATGTGCTTATAAAATTTATATATTTTTTATTGCACAATAAATAATTCCAAAGAGCATATACATTTGATTTATATACAAGTGTTTTTAATTTTTAATAAATATTATAGAATTTCCTCTGACTACTCATATATAAAGCTATTTAGTTCTGCCTTTATGGCCCTCCAATTTGGCAAAAATTTATCCATATAGGCTTTAAATACCTCATTATGGGACTTTTCTAGAAGATGTACCATTTCATGAACAAGAACATATTCTATACAAGCAGGGCTTTTCTTTGCCAATTCCAAATTCAGCCATATCCTCTTATCTTTAGTATTACAACTTCCCCAACGGGTCTTCATCTTTTTTATTCCAAATTCATTTACCTTTACACCAATTATAGGCTCCCATTTTTCTAATAATGGTGTAATTAAGTTTTTTAATTCCTTGCGATACCATTCGTTCATTACTCTTTCTCGTGAATCCTTGGAAGCATTTTCTCTTACATATAAATCAATATATTTCTTATTTCTAATTTCTCCTCCTTGTTTTCTTTTATTTGTATAGATAACATTTAGTAAATACCTTTGTCCTAAAAAATAATGGCTTTCGCCAGATACATATTCCCTTTCTGACTGCCTTTCTTGATTTATAAACTTTTCTTGCTGCTTCTTTATCCATGGAAGTTTTGATATGACAAATAGTCTTATAGAATCTGTATCCATGTGATAAGGTGCAGAAATTTTCACTCTTCCATCAGGTGGATGGACTGATAAGTAGATGTTTTTAATATTCTTTTTTGTTAACTCAATTTCTATGTCGTTTATAATTAATTTTTTCATTTGATATTCATCCTCTTTTTTATATTGTTTTCTTCTAGTTATCATTTAAAGTAAAACCTTCAGTTTGTCAACCTAAAATCAAAATTTGATACTATTATTTTGATTTATATTCTTATCATTTTTAAAAAGTGATTTTAATCATAATACTATCCCAACACTAGAAGAATTAATCATAACAAATATTATGATTTAAAGGAAACACATAGTAATACTTGAGCTTATATAGTCCTGATATAACAAAAAATATTTCTATTTTAATATAAAAAAATTAAATTAATCTAACTAATAATAATCAAAACAAAATAGTACATCTGGATTTCCAATTTCATAATTAAACTCTATTACTTCAGCATAATCAATTTTCTCTTTATACACCAAAGTCTTAATTACCATTTCATGACATACCATGATGACTTTATTATAATGGGCATATTTATCTGCAACTTTACTAACCCTTATTCTTAATGAATCCAGAGTTTTCCATTTCCATGTTCCTAATTTTGGATACGTACCTTTATGTCTATTAAAGTCCTTTACTGATTCAAGGCAATCCTCAAGTTTACCATACTGAAAAGTTAAATCTGACCTATGTATCCTCTTTCATCACATACACTATAATCTGGTTCACCATGTCTTATGAGAAAAAATAGTGCCATAGCTATCCTCCTTATATTTTATTAGTTTTTATTATAATGAATCTCCATTTTCATTATAAAAAAATCGCAATATTTCACTTGTCCAGATACTTATATCCTCATCTGTTGCTTGTCTTACTATTAAATCTCCATATTATATCCTCCTGATATATATTTTTTCATATTAATAATTAAGTTAAATTATATTAATATAAGTTATATAACAAAATATCCAAGTTAAATCCTTCAGATTTAACTTGGATCAAAATTTCCTAAAAGCACAATTTAAACCCTTACTTTTCTTTAAAAGTCAACTTATATTATTAATAATTTTCTATTCTATCAAACTTCTCTTTCTTTTCTAATATTACAGCAATACCTATACAGCCAAAGGCCAAGAATTATAAAGGCAGCTAAGCTTACTATATTCCTTAAAACTTCGTCTTGTATTATCCCTGATAAGAAATCAGTTCTTATATTTAATGCTGCAAATATACCTATAAATATTCCTGTTATTGCATCTCCTGCTACGAGCCCTGAAGAAATAAGGATTCCTCTTTCAAGTGCTTCATCTTTCTTTGCTTCATTGTCTTTAAATCTTTTTTCTACAAGCCTGCTTATTATCCCACCGAAGAATATAGCAGTATTCAAAGATATAGGTAGATATAAACCTAAAGCAACTGGTAGAATTGGTATTTTAGCCAATGCACAGAAAATAGCCATTATTACCCCTACTATTACAAGTGTCCATGGAAGTTTCCCTGTCATTATCCCTTCTACTATTAACCTCATCAATGTGGCCTGAGGTGCAGTTACTTGCTCTCCACCTATTCCATAAGCACTGTGAAGTAACAATACTGTTGCACCTGCTATAACTGATGCAATTGCCAATGATACAAACATACCATTTTGTATTTTCCTTGGGCTTCCACCTATTAAAAATGTTGCCTTTAATGATTGTGCAACTCCACCTGCAACTGCTATAGCCACGCAAACTACTCCAGTAGCTAGCAATACAACCTTCATTCCATTAACTCCTGTTGCACCCATTGCCCTGTATACAGATGCTATAACCAAAAGAGTTGCAATTGTCATTCCTGATACTGGGTTGTTACTTGCCCCGATTACACCAACCATTCTGGCTGATACTACTGAAAAGAAGAATGAGAAGAACACTGCAAGTATTGCACCTATTGGGCCTGAACCAATAGCAGGTACTAGCCAAGTTAATAAAAATCCAAATATGGCTGCTGCCAATACCCAAACAACTGAAGGCTCTTCATCTATTCTCCTGTTGGATTTTGTGCCTTTACCAAATCCTCCCATAGCCTCTTTAAAGGAACTTATTATAGTTGGCAAAGACCTGATTAGGGAAATAAATCCTCCTGCTGCTACTGCACCTGCTCCAATGTATCTGATATAGTTAGACCAGATTGCTGATGCAGACATTTCTGAAATTAGGGACGCTGAAGGGAAGATTGCTTCAGGAGCATATAACCCGAAGAACCTTATAAGAGGTATAAGTGAAAGCCACGCAAGTAAAGACCCTGCAAACATCAAAGCAGAAGTAGATGTACCGACTATAAAACCTACACCTAGTAGGGATGCTAGTGTATCAACTCCTATCATGGTTCCTTGATATGCAGCTATTACATAGGATGCTGTTTCACTCCAAAGTCCCAATGCTCCGGATAATACTTTATATACAACACCAACTCCTAGTCCTTTCAACACTGAACGGAATCCACTTCCGCCTTGGTTTGCATTAACCAAAACTTCTGCTTGAGCCATGGATTCTGGGTATATTAATTCTCCATGTTCTTGGACTATCAAGTATCTTCTAACAGGTGTTACAAAATATACACCCATTAAACCTCCAATGATTGTAACTAAAACAACTGTTGTAATGGAAAGGTTTAGACCTATCAATATTATCGCAGGCAATACAAAAATAATACCACCTGCAATTGATTCACCCACAGCAGCTAAAGATGCCACATAGTTTGCTTCCAAAATGCTGTTTCTTTTAAATAGTGATTTTAGTAGCCCAGTTGCAAGTATTGCACCAGGAATACCTGCTGAAATTGTAAGACCTACCTTTAGTCCTAAATAGGTATTAGCTGCTGCAAATAGTATTGCAAAGAGTATACCAAAAAATATTGAATATCCTGTAGTCTCTGGTATATTTTCAGTAGTTGGTACAAAAGGTATATAATCTTCTCCTTTTACTCCACCATAGGCTTCCCTAGAAAGTTTCTTTGGTTCATTGGCCATGACAATTCCTCCTAGCTAAATTATTTTAATTCTTCCAGCAATTTAATTAAGAATTTCCAAATTCTTTGTACAGATGAAATACTTAAGGACTCCTTTTCAGTATGCACATCATATAGATTTGGTCCAAAACTTATCATATCTGTATCTGGAAGAATTTCTTTTAAAATCCCACATTCAAGTCCTGCGTGTATGGCTGTCACTGTTGCCTTCCTGTTAAACATTTCTTCATATACTTTAACAGCTAAATCCCTAATCCTTGAATTTTCTTCATACTGCCATGCAGGATATGAATCAGTTTCTACTGCTTTCCCATTGGTCCTTTTTGCAATAACTGATAGTATATTTAATATTTCTCTCAATGAACTGCTAGACGAAGAGCGTACTGATGTTGTAATTTCAATAACACCATCTTTTTCCTCAATTATGGCATTGTTCAAGCTAGTTTGGACTAATCCTTCAATATCCTTAGACATATATTGAACGCCGTCAGGAACCATCATAAGAAAATCAATGATATTATCGTTTAAATCTTTACTATAAACATTTTCAATGCTTACTTCCTTTAAATCAATTCTTAATCCGCTATCCTCTACTCGATATTCCTCTTTCAAATCCATAGAAAATTCTTCAATGGCTTTTTTTACATTTTCAACATCATCTTGATTTTCTACATATATTACTGCTTCTGCTTCACTAGGTATCGCATTGTGCTTAGTACCGCCTTTAATATGGGACAATCTAATATTAAATTTTTCGTTACAAAGGTTTAAAATTCTTCCTATTAGCTTAATGGCGTTGGCTCTCTGTTTAATTATCTCCATTCCAGAGTGGCCACCTTTTAATCCTGATATTCTTATTTCTAATCCTTTTCCTTTTGCATTTTCTCTTTCAATATCAAAGGTGATTATTTTGTTACTTCCTCCAGCACAGCTTACTATAAATACTCCTTCTTCCTCTGTATCTAGGTTTATAAGATATTTCCCAGATAGATGTTCATTAGTTAATGCCCTTGCACCATCCATGCCAGTTTCTTCACTTGTTGTTATTAAGACTTCCAATGGAGGGTGTTTCAAATCATCTGAATCTAAGATTGCCAGTGCATAGGCTATAGCAATACCGTTATCTCCACCTAGTGTAGTGTTGTTGGCCCTTAAAATATCTCCTTCTACAATTATCTCTATTGGGTCCTTTGAAAAATCATGGTCAGAGCCTTTTCCCTTAATACATACCATGTCCATGTGTCCCTGTAATATTACAGGATCAGAATTTTCGTATCCTTCAGTGCCTTTCTTTTTAATGATTACATTATATGCCTTGTCTTGATAAACTTCTAAGTTCCTTTCCTTTGCAAAATTAACTAGAAAATCGCTAATCCTCTTTTCATCACCAGAACATCTTGGAATTTGACTTATTTCGTAAAACCAGTGAAACACCTTTTTTGGCTCTATATTTTGTAAGGGTGACATATCTAACCTCCCATATTTTTGTCAAATTAAATGTAATTTTATGTTTAGGATTAGTTATTCCCTGAAAGTAAAATTTTTATTACTTGGTACTTTTTAATTGGTTGTATATATTATCCAGAATTAAATAATAGAAATAAACAAAAGTTTTATTAAAAAATAAAAAAATCTGAATAAGAATCCTCTTATTCAGATTAATCATCTTTGATATTTAATTTTTTATTTTAAATTAATCCTTTAACATATTCCTTGCATAACCAGTCCAACCGAAAATGCCACCAGTATGGATAAATAATATGTTTTTAAATTCATTAAATCTGCCTTTCTTAATTTCCTCTACTAATCCATACATGGCTTTCCCTGTATAAACTGGGTCCAATATTATGCCTTCTAATTTAGCTAACCTGTGAAGAAAATCAATTTCTTCCTGCCTGCTTAAAGCATAGCCTATACCTACATAACCATCGATTATATTAATGTCTTCTATATCTGCATGTATTTCCTTTCCTGTATAAATCGAAATCTCTTTTAATAATTCTAATACTCTATTTTTGAAATAATCAGCATCGTTGCATACATTGACTCCAAATATTTGTGCATCATTGTTCTTCAATTTATTTATATAATATAATCCAGAATAAGTACCACCTGAACCTACAGCTACTACAATGGCATCAAATTTAACTCCTAATTCCTTTTCTTGGTTCAAGATTTCATCCATTGCCTTGCAATACCCCAAGGAACCAATTCCATTAGATGCTCCTTCTGGGATTATATAAGCCTTATGGCCTTCTTTTTCAAGTTTTTCTTTTATCTCTTCCATTATTTCCATTCGGGAATTGCTGTATTCTTCTGGAGTAACAAATCTAATTTTTGCTCCGAAAAGCTTATCGAAAAAGTAATTGCCCTCAAGTTCATTATCTTCTTTCCCTCTAAGTACCAAGTATGAACCTAATCCAAGTTTAGCAGCCACTGCTGCAGTAGCCCTTGCATGGTTAGATTGAATACCACCACAGGTAATTAAATAGTCACAGCCATTATCAAGTGCTTCCTTGACTGAAAATTCCAGCTTTCTAACTTTATTGCCTGATACTTCACTTCCTGTTTGGTCATCTCTTTTGATATAAATTTCATGCCCTAATTCTTTACTCAACTTTTCCAGTTTTTCAATTTTTGTTGGAAGATTTGCTAGTTTAATATAATCCTTATTAAAATACATTATCTCACCTCATTATATTTAAGCTTTTCTTGTTTCTATTTTAACAGTTTAAAAAAAATTCTCAACTTTGCAGTTGAGAATTTTTCTATTTAATTATTATTGGAACATCAAATCAACAAATTCTTCTTTTGAAATATTGCCAAAATATTTTTCTAATGGCTCATTTTCTATAGCTTTTCTTACTTCATCTTTGTCATATCTTACTCCATTTAATTTGCTTATGAGCACTTCAACATCTTCTGTTCCAAAGAAGTCGCCATAAATCTTCATGTCTTGTATTAATCCGCTTATTACATTAAACCTGATATCGATGCTGCCAAAATCAAATCTCTTGTAATTCTTATATTGAGCCTTTGGTGATTCTCCATAATTCCATTCCCATGTACAGTACTTTTCTCTAAATAATTTATCTATATTAGCCAAATCTTCTTCTGACAATCTATGCTCAACTGGTTCCTGACCTTCCAATTCAAATATGCTCTTAAGCAATATATCCTTAAACTCATATATATCCATATCCCTGTTTAGATATGGCTTAATATTTGTTACCCTGCTTTTTACAGACTTAACTCCTTTTGATTCTATTTTATCCTGTTTTACCTGTAAAGCTTTTGATAATACATCAAGCTCTACATCGAAAAGAATGGTTCCGTGATTTAATACCCTTTGCTGCCATACAGATTGGGCTATTCCTGAAATTTTCTTGCCATCAATAGTTATATCATTTCTCCCTGTCAATTCACATTTAATTCCTAGCTTTTCTAAGGCCTTTACTATTGGCATGTTGTATTTTTTGAAATCGATTTTTTCAGGGCCCGTTACTTTTGAGATAAAACTGAAATTTAAGTTCCCTAAATCATGATAAACTGCTCCCCCACCTGTAATCCTTCTGACAACCATTATTCCCTTTTCTTTTACATAGTCTTGATTGATCTCTTCAATTGTATTTTGGTTCTTGCCAATGATGATGGAAGGTCCATTAATCCATAAAAATACATAATCCTCTTTTAAATCTAAATGCTTAAAACAATACTCCTCAAATGCCAAATTGTACCTTGGATCATTGGAATTGTTAACCAAATATTTCATGTAATACTTCCCCCTTTGTTTTATTATTTTCCAATGGATATATTTAAATCCATTAGGATGTGCTGTAGGTCAATTAATTGATTTTTAATTTCATCATATTTTTTCGTCAATAATTTTTCATCTAATAAATCGCTTGATTTGTCAATTAGCGCTTCAAATTGGCTGTATGCAGCTTTCAATTCCTTTTCTATATCTTCTTTTAACATTGAAGGCAAAATATCAACTGTACTGGTTAGTTCCACTTCGCTTTTTTCTATGTTGTAGCTGTCCCCTAAATTAGGTATTATCGTTTCAATGCCAAATAGCTTGTTTATTTCCTTTGAAAGAATAGTTGCTGGCTCTTCTTCTCCGTGGACTATGAATATCTTTTTTGGCTTCTTTCTAAACCTTCCTATCCAGTGTAAGAGCATTGGTTGGTCAGCATGACCAGAAAATCCTCTTAAATTATATATTTCTGCCTTAACATTTATTTCTTCTCCCAATATTTTTACGCGCTTTTTCCCATCCAAAAGAATCCTGCCCAAAGTCCCTTCAGCTTGATACCCTACAAATACTAAACTATTTTTTTCATCCCAAAGGTTGTGCTTAAGATGATGCCTAATTCTTCCTGCTGTTGCCATGCCACTTGAAGATATAATAACCTTGGGAAATTTATACTTATTTAATGCCATAGATTCTTCTTGGGTTTTTACATATCTCAAGTTTTCAAATTCAAATGGATTATCTCCTCTTAAAATCAACTCCTTCGCTTCATCATCAAAACTGCTTGAATTTTTCTTAAAAGCCTCTGTAGCTTCTACAGCCATTGGGCTATCAACATAAATAGGTATTTTCATGTATTCTTCTATTCTGGGGTCATATTCATAGTACTTATTTAACTCGTATATAATCTCTTGAGTCCTTCCTACTGCAAAGGAAGGGATTATTACTGTTCCCCCGCGTAGTGCTGTTTTATTTATAATTTCTATCAGCTTTTCTGCACTTTCTTCAAAACTTTCATGTACTGTGTCTCCATAAGTAGATTCTATTATCAAATAATCAGCTTCGTCAATATATTCAGGGTCTTTTATTATAGACCTTTTAGGCATGCCTAAATCCCCAGAAAATACTATTTTTATTTCTTCACTATTTTCTTTTATCCACAATTCTAATATGCTTGAACCTAACATGTGGCCAGCATCCCTGAAGCGAACTTGAATATCATCATTTATTTTAATTCTTTGATCGTAGAAATAAGGTTCAAAATATTTTAAGCAGTATTCTGCATCTTCAATTGTATATATAGGCTCTATAGGTTCTTTCCCTGCCCTTTGTCGCTTTCTATTTTCCCATTCCACATCTGCTTCCTGAATTTTGGCACTGTCCAATAACATTATTCTGCACAAATCATATGTAGGGTTAGTAGTTATTATCCTACCTCTAAAACCTTCTTTAACTAATTTGGGAATCCTCCCGCTGTGATCGATATGAGCATGAGTTAAAAATAAAAAATCAATTTCCTTGGGGTCATAGGGGAAATCTTCATAATTTAGTTTTTCTATTTCATCGTTGCCTTGAAACATTCCGCAGTCAATTAGTATATTATATTTATCAGTTGTTAAAAGGTAGTTGGAGCCAGTTACCATTTTTGCTGCTCCAAAAAATTTAATTTCCATTAATCTTAATACCTCCAATTTATTCATAATATTAACCATTCAAGTATACTATCTAATATTTTTGAATTAGAACTATAAAATTTATATTAATAATTACCCAAGATATTGGTAATTACACAATAATAAAAGTATAAATTATAAAATTTTAAACCAATACACTAATTTAAAAGAGATAGATAAGCTCTATCTCTTTTTATATTTCATCTACATTAAGATTTAATGCCATAGCTTTCTTGCCTAATAAACATTTATCCTTGGACTTACCTATGAAATCATCTCCAAACATGGAATAGATTTCTCCTGATATTTTAAGCTCTGGAAGTCTGCCAATAAGCCTTTCTCCATCAGTTAAAAATGCTAATTGAACAGGAGTGCCAAATACGCCTTCTTGAGTAAAATCACCACCTGAAGCTATTAAAACAACTACTGCCAATTCTCCATTCAATAGTTCTTTTAAAGTATAATCACTTGATTTAACTTTTATGTTTCTAGGTGCTAAGGTTGGGACCTTATCGTATTCACAAGATGCGCTTCCTGTTAATGGTAAGTTATACTTGTTGGCAGTCTTCTTATCAGTATAAGGCGATATTATTCTTCCATTTTCTATTAAAGTATACTTATAATCTGGATTAACAACACCTTCAGCATCAAAAAATTCCACGCCTGTTACTTCATCTATTTCGCTGCTTTGATATAAAGTAAAGTTGTCATTGAATTTCTTTTGTCCAATATAATCCTTAAATAAAGATGCACCTGTACCTACTTTAACTCCATTTAATTCTTGTATTAGTTTCATAAGTGGTAGGGTATCTTCTTCGAAAAATACTACTGGCATTTTTCCTTTTTTTGGCAGCTCAACTTTATTTCTATAAGCATTTAACATTTCCCTTATACCATTAAGTATTATGTCTCTATTCCATTTTCTATCTACATAACTATAAACTGCATCAAAAATATTTACAGAATTCTTATCTTTAATTACAAGAGCAGCTATTGCAGCTCTATCTATGTGGCATAAATCTAATCCCACATCATTTATTAGCCTAGTTTCAAACTCTTGTATATAGATATTGTTTGAAAATGAAAAGTCTGGAAATTCTTCTCTTAATATCTTAAGAAGCATATCTACTTCTTCTACAAATTCTTCATCGGAAAATATCTTTTCCCTTAAATCTAAGTTCTTGACTAAATTAGATGATGGTTCATAGGGATAAGGTATTTCCAGTTTTAAGTTTTCTATTGCTCTCTTTTTCAAATCAGCTTCATCATATTTCCCAATTGCACCTGCAATCCCTATAAATCCATTATCATATACTCTCAATCCTGTCTTAGTAATATCTTTTTTTCTAATAGATTTTATATCTGTTTGAACTACATTTAAAGATATTTCTTTTATACTATTAATATATTTTTCCTTTATCACAGAAATCCCCCTTATTGCACTGTAATATTATTTACCCTAATGTATGGTCCTCCTAATCCAACTGGAAGCGGAAATTGTTCAAATTTACCACATCCACCTAATGAAAATGAATGAAATTCAAGTTCTTTAGATATTCCATCAATTTCATATAAGGTTTCCATTACATTACCTGTAACTACTGCAATATTAACAGGCTCTGCTATTCTCCCATTTCTTATCATATAGGCAATTCTTGGTGCTATTGTAAAAGTGGACATACCTGAACCATGTTTTATATCTTCTATAAGTATTCCTTCTTTTACACCAGCAATTAGTTCTTCCTTTGTCTTGTCTCCAGCTTCAATATAAGTAGTAGTCATTCTGACTATTGGTTCAAATTCGAAATTAATGGCTCTTGCATTTCCTGTAATATTTTCATCTAAAGCAGCAGCAGTTATGCTACTATGGAGCCTGCCAGTTAAGATTCCATTTTTAACTAAATATGTCTTTTCCGCTTTTGTACCTTCATCATCAAATGGTACAAACCCGCTTCCTAATATATCTCCTTGATCAACTATAGATAAATTGTCTACCCCAACTTTTTTGCCTATTTTCCACTCTTTCATCATCGTTTCATCGCCTAACATTAAATCTGCTTCAGATTTATGCCCAAAGCTTTCATGAGTAAATACTCCTGTAGCAATAGGCGAAAATATAACAGTGTATTTACCTGGCTTTACTGGTTTAGCATCTTTAGTATAAAGAATATCCTTTTCAATCTTTTCTCTTAATTTATCTCCAAAGGATTTAAGCTCATTAAAATCTGTTGTAGTTTTATCATAGCCACTATCTAATGTCTTCCCATCCACATTAATAGAATATCTATATGCCAAAGCGCAAGTTTGATAATCAAACTTTAAATTAGTACCCTTGCTGGAATAGAATTCCTTTGTAACTTTCCTATCAATATATACAGCTCTCCACATCTTAATTTCTTCTTTGCTTTCGATAATGGGGAAAAAGGATTTCAATAAATTTAGTTTATTCTCTTGGGGCACATTAAGTATATCATTATTCTTGAAATGTAAAAATTCTCCTGTATTTACTTGAAATCTTTTAACTATTGGGTCTTCTTCAATATTTTCATTAGGTCTTGCCATACGAGCTAATCGGTCAATTTCTTCTTGTAAATTTTCAATATCTGTAGTGGAGCAATAATACCACCTATGTCCATCATAAATCCTAATGAAGGCTCCCTTATTGTGTTTTCTCATTAAATTCTGTTTTAGCTCCCCATTTTCAAAGGTAATTTCGCTAATAGAAACATCTTCTATTCTTATATCGGTGTAAAGATTTTTTGGAAAAGAATACATCGTAACCCCCCTAATTATGATTTATCTTAATAATATTAATTAATTTTTTATATTAACTCATTTTAATGTCTATGTCATTTAAAAATTCTTGTACTGGAAGGTGAGTAGTTACTGCATTATTAAATTTAATCATGTCCTTCAAATCACCAAATAATATTGCCCCAACAATAATTCCATCTTTTGTGAATAACTTATAATGAACATCCTTATTATCATCTTTATATTCATATACTTTATCATAATCATTAATTATGCCTGCTGAAAACACCTTTATATCTCCTATTTCTAATCTTGTAAATATCTTTGGTTGAGTATATTCCATTTCTACACCTGCCATATTGGCACCTGCAATTTTACCTTGCTCATTGGCAGCAGTCCATAAGCCTAATACCATGCCTTCTACTTCAACTATATCTCCTGCTGCAAATACATTTTCTATATTTGTTCTCATATGTTTATCAACCTTGATGCCTCTGTTAAACTCAATTGGCGTATCCTTTATTAAATCAAGATTTGGCCTTACGCCCGAAGATATAAGTACTGCATCAGTTAAAATACTCCTATCTCCATTAAGTTTAATTTCAGTAGCCTTGTTTTCTCCCAATATTTCTTCTGCTTGAGAATTTGTAAATATTTTTAATCCTGCATCATTTAACTTTCTTTCCAACTTATCAGCAAGTTCCTTATCTAATTGTCTAGGCAATAAATATGGTGCAAATTCTATTACATTGACTTTTTTGCCTAATAATTTCAATGACCAAGCAGCTTCTAACCCCAATAGCCCTCCGCCTATTACTGTTACTATATTAAGAGGCTTAATATATTCCTTAAACTCATGCAAATCATTTAATGTTCTTAAAGCAAAAACCCCCTTTTTATCCTTGCCCTTAATAGGGGGTATAAAAGGATTGCTGCCTGTGGCAATTAGCAGTTTTTCATACCCTACCTTACTGTTATCTTCAAGATGTACGGCATTATTATCTATATCTATTTTCTCAACATTTACATTTAAAACAACCTTTATATTTCTTGCACTGTACCAGTCTTCGTCATATACCAAATAATCCTTCAAACTAAAATCTTCAAAAATCCCTTCTGTCAATTTGGGCCTATAATATGTAAGATAAGGTTCTTTGCTTAAAATTATAATAGTACCATTCTTATCATGATTTCTGATTTCCCTTGCTGCAGAAAGACCTCCTATTCCATTGCCTATAATTAAGTACTTAGTTTTCTCCATGATTACTTCCCCCTTTGTTATTTTTCTATTAATTATTACCCATATAGGTTTTCTATTACTCAAATATAAAATATTAGTTGTATTAAAATGTGATAAATAATAGCAAATGATGTTTTTTAAATCGCTTTGATGATATATTACGATATATTAAATATCTATAAAAAATTATTAATCATGTAATGGAACTAAGTATAAGTTTAGCCAAACTAAAAAAGAGGTGTTTCTTAACTCTGTAAATAAGTTATGAAACACCTCTTCTCTTTTATTCAATAATTCCATATTATTTTTCAATGTCTGCTTTCTACTTGCTCCATTTGGTTCTTTTTTGATTCTTTTAAACTTTGGTTAAGGTATTTATTCTTCTTCATATCTTCATTATCTATTAAGCCTATTTCCCCTGCAAATTCATAGTTCATAGCTTTAAAAAAGTTTTCATCTATTGCCCTTTTTTCCTTCAAACTCACCACCTCGTAAATATTTTTTCAAAATCTCATCTTTAAATACGAGGTAATAAAAGGAAATACAAAATAAACTATTAATCCAAATCTATTATCCAGTTACCTAAAAGCAGCGTTGTTGGAGATTCAAAATATATTGAAAAACTTCTTCCAACATCTTCATAATCTAAATACAATTCTGTATATCCTGTTTCTTCATTAAAGGTCATACCATATCCGAAAATACCACCAATTTTTACATCATCTATTATTTCATCTTTCGAAGAATTAGCTTTTAGGCTAATTATTATTTCATCAGCATTTCTTCTTACATTAATTACTTCTATTTCAAAATCACCTAATTTTAAAGCTTTATTTATTGGCTTTAATTCTCCATCTCTTGGAGTTTTTATTTTTATTTTTTCTGTTTTTAAATCTGGATAATTCACTTTAACATAAGGAAGTACAAGCTTTAATCCTTCTCTATCCTTTGTGTTGAAATAGAAATCCGACATCAAATTCCCGAAAGATGAAGGAATAGAAGGATATACTTTGCTGCCAGCTTCATCAATTAAATACATTGTATCTTCTATGTCTAAATTAGTATTCCAAAGAGGAGCCATTAAATTTTCAGCAAATGGATAATCTACAACTCTTTTACCTTCAGACTTATTTAATAGGCTTATCATTAACTTATCTTCCATAGGTTTCTTTATTGCAACAATTGTTATTCCTTTATCCTGTACATATGGCCCAAGTTTTAATATATTTTCAACCTCATCTGTCTTTTCCAAGTTAAAAGGTATTTCTAAGTTCCCAACTAATAAGGTATAAACAGTAGATTCTCCCTCTACATTGAAAAGAAAATCGCCTTTCCAATATTCTCCACCACCAGATACGCCCCATCCTTCAGGAGATAAGATATTATTTTTTTCATCTTTTAATAATAGCCCCTTGTCATATTCATAATTTTTGTAATTGCTTTCAATGGTTAATGTCAAATCGCTATTCAGCTTAGACGCAGCTTTAATTTTTACAAAAGTGTCGCCATCTTCAAAATAAATTTCATCTTTTAGGGCAAATACTGTACCTTCCTCTTTATCTACTAACACATTATATCCAGGAACATATTGCAACATTCGTTTTATTGCAGCTTCAACTCTATCTACACCAATAAAACTTATAGTGCTTATGATTAAAGCAAATGAAGCAGCTAATCCAATTAATGTATTCTTTAATCTCCTTTTTCTTTTTAGATACTCAATCCTTCCTTTTTCTAATCCAATTTCCATTTTCTCATCCAATTTTTCAGGAACAGGAATACTGTCTAACATGCTTTTAAGCTTATCTGTCATAAACTCCCTCCTCTACTTTTAACTTCTCCAGTGCCCTGTAATATCTTGATTTAACTGTATTTATAGGAATCTTAAGTTCTTCTGATATTGTCTCAAATGTATAATCAAAGTATATTTTTAGGACAATTATATTTTTTTCCTCTATAGAAAGGCTTTTTAGATAGTCTATAAACATGCTTATGCTGTCTTTTACCTTTGTTTCTATAGGATTCATATCTTTCGGGTCTTCTAATAGAATATATTTGTTTTTCCTTAGCAGGTCTTTAGATTTATTAACTGCAATTTTCAATATCCAAGGCTTAAACTTGTCTTTATCCTTTAACTTATCTTTTGATATATAGGCTTGATAAGCTGTTTCCTGAACTATGTCCATCGCATCTGCTTCATTGTTTACATAGGTATAGGCTATTCTGTAGATGTCAGTTTTGTATTGATTAAATAGCATTTCAAATTCTTCGTTTGTTATTTTAATGTTAATGCACCCCCTAAAGTAATTCTTTTTCATTTCCACCTATAAGACGAACTAAATTGCAAAAAAGTTTCATGATAATAAAATTATTAAAAAAGAAAATGGCATAAATGCCATTTTAGTTATGATTTTGATAACTGTACTATATCAGTTGCTACCCTTTCTATAAATCTCCTGTCATGTTCTACAATTATCATAGTAGGAGAGAATTCCAATATCATATTTTCAATTTGAATTCTTGAAATTACATCAATATAGTTTAATGGCTCATCCCATATAAAAAGATGTGCATCTTCACAAATGGACTTGGCTAAGAATATCTTTTTCTTCTGCCCCATGCTGAAATTTTCAATGGGAATTTCAAACTGCTCCCGTGAAAATCCAAACTTCCTTAATATGGTAAAAAATTTAGTTTTGTCCAACCCCATAGTATCAACGAATTCATTTATATTACCTTCAACATAATCAAATTTCTGTGGTACATAGGAAATTATTAAACCCTTTGCTATTTCCAGTTTCCCTTTCCATATAATTTTTTCTCCTAAAATAGCCCTTAATATGCTGGATTTACCAGTTCCATTTGGCCCTTGAAGAATTATGCAATCCCCTTTTTCAACAGTAAAACTTATGGGCTCAAAAATATCTTTATTATCATAAGAAACTGTAAAATCTTCTACTGTCATATATGGCTTTGCATGATGCTCAAGTACATTCATCTGCAATTTTTCAATAGGCTCAATATTCTTTAACAATTTTTTCTTTTCCTCAATTGCCTTTTCATATCTTTTTTCTATGACCTTAGACCTTTTCATCATCTTAGCTGATTTATGCCCTATATATCCTCTATCTACTGGACCAAAACCTACTTTAGTTGCTTCAACTCTACTAGACCAAATGGATTTTTGCCTTGCAGATTCCTTTAACCTTCTTATTTCCTTCCTCAATTTTTCATTTTTCTCTAACTCATATCTATCCTCTAAATTTTTATTCTCTTCCCATGTATCATAGTTTCCGCTTAAAAGTACTATTTTACTTTTTTCTATGGAAAGGATGTGGTCCACAATATTATTTATAAACTCCCTGTCATGGGAAACTAGGATAAATCCCTTTTTACTTTTTAAATACCTAGCCACTACTTCCCTTCCATGAATATCCAAATGGTTTATAGGCTCATCTATTAGCAAAAACCTATCTTCTACAGCAAAAAGCAGAGCTAATAATACCTTCGTCTGTTCACCACTGCTTAATGTTGAAAAAGGACGGTATAAAGTTTCTTCTTCAACTTCAATCAAATTCATTTCCCTTTGCAATTTCCATAATTCAAAATTTGGCTGCAAAGTTTCCAATAATTCTAATGTCATGACATTATAATCTTTTATCTCAAATGGGAAATATGCCATCGGAACGGGTTTTATGATTGTTCCACTATAAGGATATTCTCCCATTAATAATTTCAAGAAAGTTGTCTTCCCATAACCATTTCTACCAATTAGTCCCAACTTCCAATTAGTATCTAACTGTAAATCTAAATCTTTAAAAACAGGTTTTAAACTGCCTGGATATTCAAAAGTTAAATTCTTAATATCTATTAACGCCATAACTGGTCCTCCCTTCTAAGTTAACTTAGCGGGAAACCTATATACAAAAAAGCTGAGAGCGAAAAACTCTCAACTATAAAAATAGTAATTATATTTTCATTAGTTTAATAAAAAATGTAAGAGGTTTCTCGCTAAAAATGAGCACAACAAAATAACCTTCCAAATTGGAAGAAATACAACTGCTGTGCATATTCAAAACTCATTATTTAGCAAGAAATAATATCCATCTTAACACCTCTTACTCATGATTAAAAAAATTATAACATATTTTTATATTACTTTCTAGGCATTTTAAAACATATAAATATGTATTTTAAATACTAATCTATTATCCAAATTATCTTCAACAAACTTTTTAATTTTCATCACATAATTTATCATAATATTCATTGTACTTCTTAACATTATATTCTCCAAAAATTAAATTAATCAAAAAGAACATTATAAATCTAATAAATACAAGAATGAAAAAATTTAAAATTTGTGACTGAACGATAAATATTTTCCTTTCATCTACAAAATCTATTGGTATAAATATAATGGTTGTAATTAATGAATCCCATATATAATGTTTATACCTAGCTTTTTTCTCTTCAAATGCATTCCCAGTAGGCAATATTTTCCCAGTAATAGTTTTTGGTAAGTCAAATTCCTTTTTCTTAATATGATAAATATAAATAGTTATATACATTACAATTAACAAACCTATATCAAAATAGGAGTTTGTAAATCTTTTATCTTTAAAAAACTTATATAGAACTACAAATAATGTATAAAGATATCCAAAAAATGTCCCTCCTGCAAAAGACATAGATATATGTTCTTTTTGCCTTTCATCTAATATAAGTTTCATGCTTCTTTTAGATTTTATACCTTTTTCCTTATCTACATGCTGATTTGTTGCAATGTAAAAATACAAAGCTCCACAAAACATCACTGCTAATATGCTGATTTCTGTAATTACACTTTTCACACTACCTGTTTTCAACAATTTATAAATTAACACAATTATTTCATAAAGAACTCCAACTACAAATGAAATTGCCTTTGCTTCATCTAATAATTTCTTTTCCCTTTCATCTAATTCCCTTTTGCCACTCATCCTCATCATCCTCCTGCCAAAATAAATCATTTAAGGTCTTACCCAAAGCTTTACATATTGCAATACATAATTTTAAAGAAGGATTATATTTTCCTGCTTCAATTAATCCAATGGTCTGTCTTGTGACTCCCACAAGATTGGCTAAATCTTCTTGGGATAAGTCCTTTTCTATCCTTGCCATTTTAAGCTTTATGTTTTTCAAAATTACACCCCCATAATAGAATTGTAATATATATTATTCAGTATGTCAATTATATATTACATTTAGTTATGAATATTTTACATTGGAATTATGTACGAAATATTTTAAATATAAAATATGTTTTCTTATACATAATAAAAAGCCCTTAAAGATTACTTCAAATAATCTTTAAGAGCTTTTGTGTTTATTTTATTCTCCAGACATTATTTCAGTCCAAATCCTATCATATTCTGTTATTATATCCATTGGATCCTTAAATACTTCCAATTTAACGCTGTTTAACAATTCATCAGGAGGATATGCAACTTCAGAGTTTTTCAAATCATCTGGAAGTAGCTCCCTTGCTTCTGGAATAGGAGTAGAGTACCCAATATATTCAGCATTTCTAGCAGCTATATCTGGCCTGCATAGGAAATTAATGAATAACTCTGCTCCTTCTTTATTCTTAGCATTGGCAGGGATACACATACCATCAAACCATAGATTTGTGCCTTCCTTTGGTATCGCATAATCTAAGTCTGGATTTTCCCTCATCATATAAACTGCGTCACCTGACCAAACTACTGCCAATGCAGCTTCTCCTGCAATCATAGTATCCTTCACTTCGTCTCCTTGATAAGCCCATACCAAAGGTCTTTGTTTTAATAATTCTTGTTTAGCTTCTTCCAATTCATTTACATTTCTAGTATTCATTGAATACCCTAGCTTTAATAATGCTACAGCAAGGGTTTCTCTTTGGCTGTTTAACATGATTATTTGGTCTTTATACTTTTCATTCCACAAAATATCCCAGCTATCAACAGGGTCATCAACCATTTTCTTATTATAGATAATTCCTACAGTTCCCCACATATATGGTACTGAATATTCGTTATTTGGGTCATAATCTAAACTCATATATCTGTCATCTACATACTTTATATTAGGAATGTTATCAAGGTTTATCTTTTGCAACATGCCTTCCCTAGCCATTCTTTCAATCATATAATCTGATGGAAATATAACATCAAAGCTTTCTCCGCCTTGTTTTAGCTTAACATATAAGTCTTCATTTGTAGCAAAGGTGCTGTAGTTTACTTTTATACCGTATTCCTTTTCAAAATCTTTTAGTACTGATTCATCGATATAATCTCCCCAGTTATATACATTGATACTGGGCTTTTTCTCCCCACAGCCAGCTAAAATTACTGTCATCATAATAAGAATTAAGGTTAAAATAAAGATTCTTCTCCTCATCTAATCTCCCCTCTCTCCGCCTCATGTTTTTCAGTTCTTTTATTTATTATTACCAGTAAAATCATCAAACTTACAAACATCAAAGTAGATAAAGCATTTATTACAGGGTTAATACCTCTTCTTGTCATGGAGTATATTTCAATACTTAAATTGGATACTCCCTGTCCTGTATTAAAGAAGGAAATTACGAAGTCATCTATAGATAAAGTAAATGCAATTAATGCACCGGTTACAATACCAGGCATTATTTGAGGAATAACGACTTTTCTCAACGCATAAAATGGAGTAGCACCTAAATCCATGGCTGCCTCTGCTAAGTGTTTATTCATCTGCTTTAACTTAGGTAATACAGATAAAATTACATAAGGTGTACAGAAGGTTATGTGAGACAAAAGCATTGTAGTAAAGCCAAATTCAAGTTTTAAAAATCTAAACAGAACCATAAGGGAAACAGCTGTTACAATATCTGGATTTAACACAGGCAAATAGTTCAAATTTAAAATTATCTTCTTGCTTATCCCTGGCATATCAGAAATCCCTATTGCTGCAAAAGTACCTAATATGGTAGAGATAATTGATGAAAGTATTGCTATGAGTATTGTATTATAAAGTGCTCTTAACACATTGGAATCTCTAAATAATTCAACATACCACTTAAGAGTAAATCCAGACCAAACTCCTCTAGATTTGGAAGCATTGAAGGAGAAGACAATCAAAACGATTATAGGGGCATATAAAAACAAGAATATTAAAAATGTATATAGGTTCTTTAATCCTTTTTTTACCATAATCCTCTGCCTCCCCCTTCCTTGTCATGGTCAAACTTAGAAGTAAATGCCATAGTTATCAAGATAAATATCATAAGAATGATTGACATGGATGACCCAAAGTGCCAATCTCCAGTCCATCTAAATTGTTGCTCTATTAAATTACCAATTAAATTGTATTTGTTTCCCCCAAGTAGTGAAGAAATTATAAAGGTACTTACTGCTGGAATAAACACCATAGTAATACCGCTTATAATCCCAGGTATGCTTAATGGGAAAATAACTTTTGTAAAAACCTTCACTTTATTGGCACCTAAGTCTTCAGCTGCTTCAATTAGGTTTTTATCCATCTTAACCAATACAGAATAAATTGGCAGTACCATAAAAGGCAAAAAATTATAAACCATTCCTAATAGAACAGCTTTATCATTATATATTAAATCCAATGGCTTAAATCCAAATTTAGTGATAACTGTATTTATAAAACCATTTCTACCTAATAGAGTTAGCCAAGCATAAGTCCTTAATAAAAAATTCATCCACATAGGTATTACAAATAGCAATATCTTAACATTCCTTTTGCTGGCTTTTTCTTTTGAAATCATATATGCTATTGGATACCCTAATATTAGACAAAGTAAAGTTGAAATAAAAGCTAAACTCACAGATCTTCCCAAAACTTTCAAATAAATAGGAGTAAAAAACCTCTTAAAGTTTGCAAAACTAAAACTAAAAGTGGTTAGATTTTGGCTGTCACCAGTTGTGAAGGCAAAATACATTATCAGTAACAAGGGAATTACTATGAAGATTACTAGCCAAGCAACATAGGGGTAGGCAGCTTTCTTCATCTTCACTCTTCTTTCACCTTCTTCATTATATGGATGTTCTCTGGTAGCACTGTCATACCTATTTCAGTTCCTACAGGCTTCATAATTGTAGAGTGAATCATCCAATCAAAATCTTTAGCCTTTACAATCATTTCATAATGAACTCCCTTAAATGTTACTGATTGCACAACTCCTCTTAAAGCACCTTCTTCTGGTGGCACTATTTCTAAATCTTCAGGCCTGATAACAACATCTACTAATTCTTCCTTATTGAATCCCTTATCTATACATTTAAATTTCTTACCTGAAAATTCCACAACATAATCTTCATGCATTATTCCATCTATGATATTGCTTTCCCCAATAAACTTAGCTACAAAGGCATTTTTAGGTTCATTATATATATCAACTGGAGTACCTATTTGTTGAATAATGCCTTTATCCATAACAACAATTGTATCTGACATAGTTAATGCTTCTTCTTGGTCATGAGTTACATAAATGAAAGTAATGCCTACTCTCTTTTGCATATTCTTTAATTCCATTTGCATGCCTTTTCTAAGCTTTAAATCCAATGCTCCAAGAGGCTCATCCAAAAGAAGCACTTTAGGTTCATTTACCAATGCTCTGGCTATGGCTATTCTTTGTTGTTGCCCACCACTTAATGAATCTATGCTTCTTCTTTCAAATCCTTCTAGGTTTACAAGCCTTAACATCTCTTTAACTCTTCTATCAATCTCGTTTTTAGGCAATTTCTTTATCTTTAAACCAAAGGCTATATTATCATAAACATCTAAATGAGGAAAAAGAGCATATTTTTGAAAAACTGTATTAATTTGTCTTTCATAAGGTGGTACATTAGTTATATCCTTGCCTTCAAACAATACCTTACCCTTTGTTGGTTCTTCAAAACCTCCTATTATCCTAAGGGTAGTAGTTTTCCCGCAACCGCTGGGGCCTAATATTGTTAAGAATTCATTTTCCCTAATGTACAAATTTATATTGTCTAAAACAGTAACACCATTATATTCCTTTGTTACATTGACTAATTCAATAGTATGCATTTTATTTAAACTACCCCCTATCTTAAAAACTTGGTGGTGTGCTTATCCAGAGAACAGTGGCCTTATACTTGCTTTCATTTGCTATATAATGGTTGGAATTGGCCTTAAAATAAAAGCTTTCTCCCTTCCTAACCTTATATTTTTCCTTTCCTAAATATACATGTATAATACCTGATAATACATATCCAAATTCTTCACCTTCATGGGGCGAATGTTCTTTAGATTTGCCACCTGGTTCCAATTCAATTAAAATAGGTTCCATCTTATTTTTTTGAGAATTTGGAACAATCCATTTTAATTTATATTTCAATTCCTCATTTTCAGTTTCAAAAGCATCATTCTTTGAAAAGACAATCTTTTCATCAACCGTTTCATTGAAGAACTCTTGTAAATTTGTACCTAAACCTTCCAAAATATCAACTAAGGTAGCTATAGAAGGCGATGTGAGATCCCTTTCCAATTGCGAAATGAAGCCTTTAGTTAATTCTGTCCTTTCAGCCAACTCTTCTTGGGTGAGGGAATTTTGAATTCTAAGCCTTCTAATTTTTTCACCAATTTTCATAAGCCACCTCCTTAATAAAAATGAACATATATTAAAAAATTAGTTTAAAAATACTAAACTCAAATACTGACTATCATATTATATAATATATGCAAGAAATGTCAATAGTTTTTGTTAAAAAATATTATCACACAACATATTGAAATTTACTAGTTTTTAATGGATTGACTTAAGAAAAAAGTTTAATAATTTTAAAAAAATAATCATTGTTAACTTTTACTTGCTAATATTTAAAAAATATTTAAAATACCATAAAAAAAGATTGGCGATGTACCAATCTTTTTTAATATTCTTATTCAATTATAGTAACTTTCATATTCTCAATTGCATCTTCAATTAACTGTTCCACATTCAATAACTCTTCTGATTTTAAAATATCTTCTAGTTTTGGTTTTGTAACTGGATGTTTTGGTAAAAATAATGTACAGCAGTCATCATAAGGCAGTATAGATGTCTCATAGGTTTCAATATCTTGGGCAATTTTTACAATATCTACTTTATCAAATCCAATTAAAGGTCTTAACACTGGAATTCTTACTGCTGAATTTGTTACATTTATACTTTGTACTGTTTGGCTTGCAACTTGCCCTAAAGATTCTCCTGTAATTAATGCATCAATTCCTTCTTTTAATGCAATCCTTTCTGCAATTTTCATCATAAACCTTCTTGAAAGTATAGTCATTTGGTCTTCCTTGCATTTTAAGTTTATTTCTTTTTGAATCTCAAGGATATTAACAGAAAATAGCTTTATCTTTCCAGTATATCTAGCAAGTATAGAAGCTAAATCTTTTACCTTTTCTTCTGACCTTTCACTAGTAAAAGGATAAGAGTGGTAGTGGACAGCTGATATTTCCACACCTCTCCTTGCCATCAAAAATCCAGCTACAGGGCTATCTATACCACCTGATAAGAGTAGCAACCCTTTTCCATTAGTTCCAACAGGAAGCCCGCCATATCCCTTTATGATGTCAGTATATAGATAGGCTTCCTGTTTTATATCTATATATAAATAAGTGTCTGGATTATGAACATCAACTGTTAAGTTTGGAAAATTTTTTAATATTACTCCTCCGATCTTTCGTGAAATTTCTTGAGAATTTAGAGGAAAATTCTTATCTGACCTTCTGCTTTCAACTTTAAAGGTTTTTATGTTATTATCTCTCAGCTTTTCATTCATTATTTCAATTGCAGCCTTTTCAATAAATTCCATGTCCTTTTCAGTTCTAATGCATGGGCTTATGTTTACTAATCCAAAAACTTTTTTAAGCCTATTTAAAATCTGGGGGAAATTTTCCTCATTGGCTTCAATATACAATTTCCCTTGTTCTTTGTAAATTTTGTCAAATCCTATATCCTTAATAGCCCTTTTTATATTGCTGACTAACTGGTCCTCAAAGAATCTTCTGTTCAATCCCTTTAAAGCCAATTCTCCAAAGCTTACTGAAATAACCTTATCCACCTAATCACCTCATTGTTACTCGTCTGATTTCTGATACAGATTGTTTTAAAACCTCTACTGTGTAATCAATATCTTCTTCTGTAATTTCATAGGAAAAGCAAAATCTAATTGCTCCTTCTATCTCATTATCCTTTAATCCCATGCTTTTTAAGACATGGCTCTTTTCTGTGCTCTTGGAAGAACAAGCAGAAGTTGTGGAAACATAAATGTCTTTTTGTTCTAAATAATGCAGTAAAACTTCTCCCCTTACATTCTTAAATGAAATATTTACTATATATGGTGAGGAATTGTCTAAGTCAGTATTTATCCTTATATCATCTATTTCTTCTTTAATCCTTTCAAGAAAATGTTTTTTTACTTTATAGACATGTTCCCTTTCTTCTTTATACTTCTCGCTCATTATCCTTACAGCTTCACCAAATCCTATAATTCCTGGTACGTTTTCTGTTCCGGACCTTAATCCCCTTTCTTGATTGCCACCAAAAACAATAGGGGAAATTACATGTTTTTTATCTAAATATAGCCCTCCAATACCCTTTGGGCCATAAATTTTATGTGCACTAAATGAATAGGAATCAATCCCTGCTGATTTTAAGGAAATATCAACCTTCCCAAAGCCTTGCACTCCATCTACATGTAAAAGCACATTGGGATTTTTTTCTTTAATAACCTTTTTTACTTGAGCTACTGGCTGTATTGAGCCAACTTCGTTGTTTACATGCATTATTGCAACTAATATTGTATCATCTCTTATGGCATTTCTTAATTCTTCTAAAGAAATAACACCGTATTCGTCAACATTTAAGTACGTAACATCAAAGCCCTGCTTCTCAAAATGCTTCATTATATTTAGTACAGAAGGGTGTTCAATCTTTGTAGTTATTAAATGCTTTCCTCTTTTTGCCATCTTGTTCACAAAGCTCTGGATGGCAATATTATTGCTTTCAGTACCGCCAGAAGTAAAATATATTTCATTAGCATCCACTTTTAAAAAATCCGCTATATATTTTCTTGCTTCCTTTACTCGTTTTTCTGCATTCATGCCAAGCCTATGGAGAGAAGAAGGATTCCCAAAGTCTCCCATCATACTTTCATACATTGCTTTTACTACTTCTTCTCTTGGCTTTGTAGTAGCACAGTTGTCCAAATAAATCAACTAGAACACCTCTTTTAATAACCTAATTCCTCATCAATTAAATATATATGGATTTGACATAAACCAGGATTTCTATGGATTATTGTTTCCACTTTGCAGATTTTTTGTGGTGAATTGCAATCGTTGCATTTACCAGTAATTGCACATGGAGTGCTTAAGTTTAACCTCTTAGCATTTAATGGTGCTGCAATATCCCTTATTCTTTGTCTTGCTTCATCATAATCCTTACAGATTTTATTTTTTCCAACTAATACATAAACATTCTTGTGACCAAAAAACATGGATGCTACTCTATTGCCATTTCCATCCATATTAACAAGCTTACCATCCATAGTTATGGCATTTGTACTAGTTAAATAAACATCTGTATTCATTGCTTTTTGTAATGGAGATTCTTCGTCCTTTCTCCAATGCCAATATACCTTATTACCTCTGTTTCTCAAATCTTCATAAAGGCCCATTTGTTGTATTGTCATGGAACCGCCTATTCCAACTGTTTCATCTAATTTTATTTCATTTAATAATTCATCCTTAGCAGATTTGCTGTCCTCAAAAATCTTTACTACAAATCCATATTTTTCCAATGTCTTTTTAAGTTCCATAAATCTGTTATCCATGTTATTTCCCCCTTTAAATTTTTCTCTATTTTATTATATATGATTTACTCATTAGATTAAATAGAAATAATACATTGATGAAAAAATAAAGAAAATTTTTGTCAAAAAAAATAAATTTTTTTCAAAAAAGACTTGCTAAAATTGTCGAACTTTGCTATACTAAATAAGTGGTTATCCCCCTGGTAACCTCAAATAAGATCTCTATTCCCAATACCCCTTTTGAACGGTTTTTTTCATCCGTATGGATTTGGACTCCAATCTCGATTGGAGTCCTCTTTCTTTTTTGTTTTGTATTTTTGTAAGCTGTGACTCCTTTTATTTCACTCCCTCGAATATTAATCCAATTTTTGGCACTTGTTTCCTTAAAATGTGCTATTATATTATTGATATTATCGTTAATAAATTATTTTGGAGGTCTAATATGGGAAAAAACAAAGTAGCTATTATTTTTACTGGTGGTACCATTTCAATGAAATTGGACCCTAGAATTCATGCTGCTATTCCTGCTTTAAGTTCAGAAGAAATCATAAGCATGGTCACCAACATAGAAAGGTTTGCTGAAATTGAGGTGATAAATTATGCCAATCTTCCAAGCCCTCACATTACTCCAAAGATGATGATGGAAATAGCTGAATTAGTAAAGAAAAACATTATAAGAGACGAAATAACAGGTGTAGTTGTAACCCACGGTACAGACACATTGGAAGAAACTGCATATCTTTTAGATTTAGTTACAAATTCAGAAAAACCCATAATAGTAGTTGGTGCCATGAGGAATAGCTCAGAATTAGGGTATGATGGTTCAAGCAATCTTTCTGCAGCACTCTGTACTGCCATATCTCCTAAATCTAGAAATAAGGGAGTTCTGGTTGTAATGAATAATGAGGTCAATGCTGCTAGAGAAGTTACTAAAACAAATACTCTATCATTAGACACATTTAAATCCCCTGAATTTGGACCATTAGGTATTGTAGATAATGATGAAGTAATATATTATAGGGACATTGTATCACGCCAATTTATTAATACTGATAAAATAGAAGAAAAAGTAGGTTTAATAAAAGCTGCATCAGGTATGGAATCAGATATAATAGATTTCTATATAAATACTCATTATAAGGGAATAGTTATTGAAGCACTTGGTAGAGGAAATCTACCTCCAGCAATGGTTCCAGGTATAAAAAGGGCAATTGATAAAAAAATCCCCGTGGTAATGGTTTCAAGGTGCCCAACAGGTAGAGTATTAGATACATATGGTTATGAAGGTGGTGGAAAACACTTAAGGGAATTAGGAGTAATTTTTGGAGGCAACCTACCAGGTCAAAAAATAAGGATAAAATTAATGCTAGCGTTAGGGTTAACAAATGATTTAGATGAAATAAGAAAGATAATTGAATTTAATTCAATATAGATAAAAAGCAAAATATCTGGTATCTCCCTTGGGATACCATGATATTTTGATTTTATCTTTTTAGAACCCTCCTATAATTTCCTCTGCTTCTCCATTCCAAATAATCTTCGATATTTATTAAACATGTTTTCAGTGACTTTATTACATTTTCCAACTCTTCAATTTTGTCCTTTATAGCCTGAATCTCATTGTAGTCTTTTTTTTTACCGGTATCTCTACAGCGCTTCTTGTGCTGCCAAAGCCTAAAAATCTTATTTCAGGATATATGCTTCCAAAGGAATAATTTAAACAAACATTTTCATCTTTTTCTACTGCCAAATATTTATATCTTATGAAATCTATTTTCTTTGTCTCATTCCACATATAGATTTGAGTCCAGCTATTGCCCATATCCTTACTCAACCTGCTGAAAACCTTATCCAACTCAAGCCATGTTATCCACAAATCATTTTTATAATAAATTACAGTAGGATGAGATGGGCTTCCTTCATTTGAAATAAATTCTTCTGCTGTTTTTATATAATTTTCATCTTGACATTCATACCTTAAGTATTTTACAACTAGATTTTCATCTACATATTCGCAAAAAGCCAAATGTAAATTGTTATTTACCACTATTCCATCTAAAAATAGCTTTTCATTGCTGTTACTTATAAGATTAAAAGAATTACTCCATGTTAAATTATCAAGATTAAAACTTTTTATGGAGATATTATAATCATCATTATAATAAATTAATAGCAGTCTTTCCTTCATTAAAATTGCCTTCATCTGGTTGATGACCTTTTTTACACTAATCTCGTCTACCAGAAATTCTTCCCACTTGCTTCCGTCATAAAAATGATGTTTTATATAATACTTATTCCCCTCACCCCTGATGGCATATAAAATATGTATAAACTTATCTTTTATTTCTAAGCATAAATTAAATACTTCGGATAACCCAGTGTGGGTAAGCTGGATTTCTTCTTTTTTGTTTCCATTCACTACTATTAAAATCAAGTGTCCTTCTACATTTTGGTACAGAACATAAATCTTATCAGAGAGGATTGCTGCATCATATTCTTCAAGAACTTCTGCAGTCAAGTGTTCTTTATTCCCTTTTTTATTTTGTGATAGCCTTTCCAAAAAAATATTCCCTTTTGATTTCCTCAGTAAAACTAGCTCGTTGGATTTCATCTCACCTACTATCCATTTATCGGTAAAAAAACTCATTTGGACCCCTTCCCTGTATTCACAAAATTATTATTTTAATAATAAATATTAAATATGGCACGGTTATATTACATTTTTATTAGTAACAAAAAAAAAGGCATTGGAATATATTATGAGTAAGAAAAACCATTTTTCTTTGAAGGGAGGAAATTCAATGACTTCAAATATATTACCTGAGGATATTCAAGATTTTGGAGATAGATGTTGTGTAGGTACTACTGGCTGTGAATGGGATGGTACTTTAAGAAGAGTTGTAGCTGAACCAATATTCGTACAAAAAGTATATGATGCAACTGTTGTAAATCTTCAAGCATTGAGTACAGTAAACAATGTAAGATTCACTCCAAATCTACCAAGTGGTTCAAGAATTGTAAGGATTGAAGACATTAGATGCAGAAAATTCTTCAATCCTAGGAATATTAATGACCCACGCAATTTAGTAATTGACCCAGAAACAATTCTATCAGGCGGAGAATTTGTAAAAGATGAAAAAGGAAATATTGTAGAAGTCGTAGGACCAGATGGAATAAGAAATCAAAAACTAATATATGCAGATACTACAGAATGCGACAATAGAGGTAGGGGTACTCCTGTATTTGGAACTCAAAGAATTGCCATTAGAGGAAATGTATTCATAGAAATAGACGCAGTAATAGCAGATTCAAGAGGAAGAAGAAGCAGGGTTACTTTGTCAGCCAACGTTCCAATAGCTCCACCTAATACACCTTTAATACTAACAAACTTCTTTGAACTATGTATACCATCTGTATTTGATTCAGCATTCTTGCCAAGATTGGCAGAATTCTGCAATTTACTATGTGAAACAAGATTGGCTACAAACAGCATTTCTAGAGACATAAACATCAATCCAGACACTGGCGAAGTTAGAATAGATTTAATCATAGCACTTTGTGTATCCTGTGAGAAAAAAATAGTCCTACCAGTTCAATTATGCGTACTTTCAACAGGATTTGCTGAAATATCACCAGAAGTATCACCAATTTGTACAACATTCCCATCCCTATTCCCAAGACAAATAGATGCAGATAGTGTCGGTGGAGGGGAAGAATCAAAAAGACCAAGAAACGAATTTAGAGGATTAACTTTAGACAATGAATTATTCGAAAATGAAATAGAAGAAGATAACAATTAATGATAAAAAAGGTGCTTAAGCACCTTTTTAAATTTTTTCTATATTTTCCGATAAGGTAATTTTATTTAATACTCTTGAAGCTATTCTGGTTACGATTGTTGCTACAGCCATTCTAATAATTAACAAAAACCACATATTCACTCCAACAGCTGCAAATAACAGAGTATCTTCGATTACTGCATGACAAGCCACTAGAAAAATCATCAATATATACATATCTTTTTTATTAAGGTTATATTCCTTTGCACTCTCATATATAAATCCTGCTCCATAGGCTAATCCAAATATAATTCCGATTACTAATGGAAAAACTGCTTTATTAGATATATTTAAGAATTTTGCAACAGGTGATAACTTCTCAGATACTTTCTCAAGAACATTTAAATCTTTTAATATCTCCATGACAATCATCAAGGGGATGACTATTTTTGCCATGGAAAAAATAGAATCTAACGAACCTGTTATGCTTTGTTTAATAAATAGGCTGAAGTCCATTTCTTTCCTCCTAAAGGATAATATTTAAAACAAGCCCAGATATTATAGCTAAAGATATCCTTACTAAAACCACTACTGCTAGGCTCACCCCAGTTTTTTTTGCTATTGCTGATTCAACAAATAAATTGTGTGAAAAAGATAGCATGACTGACAATATGGTAATTTGCTTAATATTTAATGGTAAACTAGCAATAGCCCCAATCCCTGCATACAAATTTAAGCAGCTGCCAATAACCAATACAATTGAAGCCTCTCCTGGCAATCCCAAAAACCCCATAATTGGCCCAAACCATTTTGAAATAACATTTAGAATTCCACTTACCTTCAAAAAAGTTACAAAGAAATAAACAGGGACCATTACCTTAGTTAGCTTCCATAAAGTCAAAAGTCCCTTCTTTAGACCTCTCTTTATGCTATCAACCATTATGTTCAACTCCATTATTCTTTATATTTCATCTAACATATAATAAATATAATCTATTAGCATATTGACTATCTCTTTAGGAGTTACAGTAATATCCAAAGAATATTCAATATAATCAAAGAACTCCCCAATTCCATTAAAAGGCAAATCAATCGAAGCCAAAAGATTTTTCATCCTAATCTTTCTTTCTATACTGCTCATGCCAGTTATAGCTCTGTTTATGTATTCTATCAAAGAATTAGATGCTTGTTCCAAAAAATCTGGAGTTACCATTCCTTCGTCTCCTAATGAAGGCGTTTCCTCTGTATCGAAAGCAATATCATTAAAATATGTTAGAACATCTTTTGTCTTTAAAAGTATAGGCTGTAATTCCTCATAATCAAAATCTTTTCTCTCTAAAGCTTCATTATTTAATGCATAAAAAACTTCCAATTCATCAAACATATTCTTTTCGATATCATCAATTTCTTTTTTAATCCTATCATTTAACTTTTCATCGAAAGAATTTTTAGCTATGAGTTCCTTCCAATCATAGTAAATATCTTCAATGTCATCAGAATCTAAATCTTCTCCAATTAAGCTTATAACAATTAGCTTATTAATTGTTATGCCTAGCTTCATCAATAAGCTTTTCAAAAACAACAGCTCTTCTGTTAAAGCTAAAGAAGAATTCATAACATTATCTAATTCTTCATAATCCATAGTTGAGTAATCTCTATTTCTCAAATTTTGAATTTCTCTGAAGTAATAATCGAATTTAGTACCATATCCATCAAACATGGAACTATCAAAAATCTTTTTATATTCCCTGATGGATTTTTCAAAATAAGCCCTTGGGCTGTTGTAAAAATTTCTTATAATGGAGTTTTTCAATACATTATAGTAGTTTTCCTTTACTAATCTCATGGGCAAAACAGAAATTACCAGGGAAATAATGTTAGTATATTTTTTATAGTCGTTTCGTGCTTTTTCCAATTTTTCGCTGATAAACTTAATTAATTCCAATATTTCAGTCTTGTCATATTCACTGTCCTTGTAATCCCTTTCAGCAATTATTCTTGAAGAATAATGATCAATTGTCATCATTATGTAATTTAATTCCCTGTAATATCCTTCAACAACTGAAAAATAATTATAAAGTTCCTTTTTAGTATTATGTAGTTTTATAATCTTTTCCTGCTTAACTTCCCCTAAACCTGATTGCACAATATCTTTAATTAAATCAAGAATTTCATTTAAGTAATTGTTTATATTCCTAAATTCACTAGTATTTCGGATATTATCTAACTCTTCAGAATTCCTCATTATTTCTTTAATTTCCAATATAGAATAAAACACAGTTAGAAAGCTAGATTCCTGAATATATTTTAATTGCTTGTAATTTGAACTGATAATACCTTCCTTTAATTCTAAATTGGTCTTTTCTTTTATATTTAAATTTTCCATACTTACTCTCCTAAACTTATATTTTGATTTGATTTTAATTAAATTATATAATTTAAATATAAATAATTATATCACAGAAAGAGTAATAGGTGAATAAAATGGATATGTTAAGAACAAATATTAAACATAATTTGAGCATACAAAAATACTTTCCAAAAGAAAAAGCGTGTTTTGTAGATATTGAGACTACAGGCTTAAACAGATTTAAAGATAACATATATCTTATTGGAATTTTATACCCAAGTAACGACAATGGCACTTGGGTTCTAGACCAATATTTTGCAGATAATCTAGATGAAGAAAATAAGGTTTTAAATGAATTCATAGCAAACATAATAAAATTTAATAAAATCATCACATATAATGGAGATTACTTTGATATACCCTTTATAAAGCAAAGGATTAGGCATTATAAGTTAAATAATCCTTTTAGCAATATAAAATCCTTTGACTTATATCAATATGTAAAAAAATATAGATTCCTATTTAATTTTCCAGACTTAAAGTTGAAGACCATTGAAAAAGAATTAGGCTTCTTTAGAGAAGATATATATTCAGGACTTGATTGTGTAGATTTTTATTTTAAGTATATTGAATCAAAAAATCCAGTATTAAAGGAAAATATACTAAATCACAATTTTGATGACTTAGCCCATATGCTTGATGTAATATCAATAATAGACTTAATAGAAGATAAAAAGGGAATTTCAATAAACAAAGACGAGGGAAGCATAGAATTAACAATTGAAAAAATTCAGTTTTCACAAGATATATTGAAAATTGAAGGAACTGTCAACCCTCCATTAGAGAATAATATAAAATATTTTCATAAAAACTTCAATCTTGTCACTGAAGACAAAAGAAATTTTACATTCTCTTTAGAATCAAACCTTGGTCTAATAACTAGAGAAGAAAAATGCAGATACATTGATTTAGAAGAAATTGGGATAAAGAATCTTATAAACAGCGAAAACTTTAACTTGCCACCAAATATATTTATTTTAAGCATTGAAAATAAATACTGCATAGATAATATTAGAAATCTATTAAGTGAAATAGTAAAATTGTTGATAAAATAAACGCAAATCGAATATCTGCTAACCATGCAGAAAAACCCTGTTTTCATTATTATGAAAGCTGGGTTTTTAATGAAAAGGTAGTTAAATTAGCATAACAATATAACAACAACCACTATAATCCAGTTATATTAACTTGATTATAGTGGTTGCTTATAAGCTATTAAATTCAATTAGGCTTTGAAGTTGCTGATTGTTCGTTCTATTGCTTCATTTCTCTCGCTTAATACTTTCATATTATCATTTATGGTATTTACTTTTTGTACAATGATTGCTGACTGTTCAGCAATAAAGCCTATTCCAGTGGCACTCTCCGAAATAGCAGTACTTACTTCGTTGATTGCCATAGTAATCTGTTCTCCACTAGCTGCAAGCTCTTCAATGACTTTAACAAGGGCTTCTATATCAGCTCTGATATCGTTAGCATCTTTGCTATATAACTCACCTATATTAATCATACGTTTATAGTCATTAATTACTTGATCGTCTATAAATTCTATCAATTGGTTACTTCTTTCAGCTAAGTTTTCCACTGCTTCTATTACTGTTACTATTTTATTCTCTATTTGGTCTACATTTGCTTTTGACTGTTCAGCTAGCTTTTTTATTTCATCAGCTACTACTGCAAAACCTCTGCCATGCTCCCCAGCTCTAGCAGCTTCTATGGATGCATTTAATGATAATAAGTTAGTAGTATTAGATATTTCCTTAATTGCATCTGCTAATGCTTTAATGTCTTCAACTGTCTTTGCCATTTGTATAGCTTTATCTAATTCTGTTTTGCTTTCTTGATAGATTGCATTTGCCTTATGAGTTGCCTCTATAGCCTCATTTTTTATACCTTCTGCTTTTACAGAAATTCCATCAACCATTTGCATTGAATTTTGAGTAATACTTACAATATCATCTAAATTATTTTTAACAGTAATCATTGAAGCATTTACTTCTTCTGTTGTTGCGCTTATTTCTTGCATTCTAGCAGATAGCTCTTCTACCGTTGCACTTGTTTCTTCAGACTGATTTTGTAATTCAACCGTAGAACCATTTACCTCTGTCACAACATCTTTTAATTGAACTAATGACATCTTTAACCCATTTACGATGAAAGCTAGTTGTTCTTTCATATCCTCTATTGATTTAGCTGTTGTTCCTATTACATCATTAGAGTTTACTAGCATTCTATCTACGCTTACTGTTAAATCTCCATCTGCAATTTGATTAACTTTTTCAGCTAACCTTAGTAGAATTTTCTTCATTAATACAAGAACCATAAAAGCTACTATTCCCAATGCAATGAAAAATACAATAAGTATGAAGATTGATAGCTCTTTCATAATAGGCCTAATTTCATTTTCTACTATTTCGTAAGGTACTTCAATAACCATCTTCCATGCTGTTCCAGGAATTAATCTGTAGTAGTAGATTGTTTCTATACCATTATGGTCTGCTTTAAATGCACCTGTAGCGCTTTTACTTATTTTATCCAGTATTTCAGCTTCTGTTAGTTCCCCTAGACTTTCTGTAATATTATCTTCTTCCTCTACAGTTACAGTAACTATAGATACCACATCTACCTCATTATTAGTAGATGTTTGTATAGCTTTGACGCCTTCTTTTTTACTAGCTATTATCTGTCCAGCATTACCTACTACAAAAATTCCTTCTTTCCCATCATACAGATTAATCTCTTTTATAAGTTCATGTACATCTTCATAAGAAACATCTAATCCTATTACACCTATTATGTTGCCATTTTGGTCAGTTAGTTTCTTTGAAAATGTAACTACCTCTTTCCCAGTAGATACATCGTTATATGGGTCAGACAAATAAATACCATCTCTTGCTAACGCTTCTTTATACAATTCCATTTCTCTAAGGTCTATACTCTCATCTACCTGATAATCTGCTTTATTTGTTATCAGTGTATTATCTTCGTATATTATGTAGACTAATATGATGTCATCATCTATTATAATGTTGTTAAGCTGACTTCTAACAGATTCCTCATCCTCTAGGGGCCTAATCATTTCACTTAGTATCTCTGTCTGTTTAAGTTTATAGTCTATCCAATCATTTACCAAGGATGCTCCCGATATGGCATCAATTTGCAACTGCTTCTCAACTTTCAATTCTGCCTGTTCCCTAATAGCACTGATGACTACTAATGAAATAGTTCCTACAATAGCAATCTGTGCTATTAAGAATGATATTAATACTAATTTTGTAAAGTTTAATGTCTTTATATTTTTGATTCTCGACTCTATTGCATTTTTAATTTTATTCATATGCTACCTCCTAGTATCTTCAGTTCTACTACATCTCTTTTTCTCCAAATAGCCCCCCAATATAAACTTTAATGACTTATCATCTTTATCATCAGTCCAATCTTAACTCAATAAAATATATAGTTAAGGCTAAAATATGCTTATTAACAAACTAATTTTATAGGTTTTCCTTATTTGCTAAGTTGTATACACTAGTAAGTACTATATCACATACTGCTTTAAGCTTATTTGGATCAACTTTTTCCCAAGTGTCTTCTGGACTATGGTAGTAGCGGTCTCCAGGACCCCAAATCCATGTAGTAGGTACTCCTGCTTTTGCAAATCTTCCTGAATCTGGTGTACCTAATACACAGAAACCTAAATCTATGTGATATCCTAGTTTAGTAGCTGTTTCTTTTACATAATCACATAGCCATTTTGTAAGTCTAATTTCTTCATCTGGCCAATTACCACCTTCTACAACCCAAAGTTCACTGCCTGCACCAACCATGTCTATTTCAATAGATGCTTTTATTTTATCCAGTTCATCTCTATGTCTCGACACATATTCATATGCACCAGCAGAACCTAATTGTTCTTCAGAACCCATTGATACTAATTCAATAGTTCTCTTTGTATTTAATCCTTTTAACAATCTTGCTATTTCCATCATTATAACAGTACCTGAGCCATTATCGTTTGCTCCTGGAGTGCCAGCTGCATCTCTATGTCCATAGATTAAAATCTTTTCATCTGGATATTCACTACCATATTTTATTCCCCTAAGATTTTTTGATTCTCTTTTTCCATTGAATGCATTAACAAAAAGTTTAACTTTAGTGTTACCCTTTTCCATTTCCCTCAATATTTCTTGGCCACTTTCACTACCTACTACTACTGCAGGTATTGGATTTGGTTCAATTGGAAGAAATCTTTTTTCTGGATTAAAGAAACCAGTTTCTAAGGTAGTGATAAATACCCAAGGAGCAAAGTTAATCAATATTACCCCCTTTGCACCTTTTTGTGCTGCCAATTTTACTTCTGGCCAAAATTGGTCCTTTTCTGTTTCTTTGTCCCTATGGAATATTACTATTTTGCCTTCTAATGATAAATTTTCAAAATCTTTTTCTTTACCAACACCTGCAAAGATAAGTTCTCCTTCTAGTCCTTCTTCAGGTGTAGAAATTGAATAATACATGGCTCTAGTAGGGTATTTTTTACCATTTAATTCTACATAAGACTCATATTCCTCAAAGGCATTAACCATAAAAGTTTCTTCTATTACTTCTAATCCTGCCTCTTCAAAAGCTGATTTTACAAAATTAGCAGCTTTATTCTCAGCTTCAGAACCTGCAAATCTATTTCCAAAGCTAGAAAGGGTTTTTATGTCTTCTAACATTCTTAAGGCATTACTATTTTTAAATAATTCCAATTTAATTCATCCTTTCATCTTTTTAATTCTTCAAATATACTTAATTGCAAAATCAATGCCAAAAAAATAAAAACTATGAATTCACAAAATAAGGTTTGAATTCATAGTTTTTTATATTTCAATTCTATTTACTGTAACCTTTAAGTAACATTTAGTGATACTTAAAAATCACTTACTATTTCTCCATAAGATTATATTTTTTTATTTTCTCATATAAATTTTTTCTTGCGATTCCTATTTCATCAGCTGTTTTAGATATATTCCATTGATTTTCAATTAATGCTTCTAGTATGAAGTTCTTTTCAAAGTTAGCCTTAGCCTCTTTCAAAGATTTTTCATCATGACTATTATCTGAGTTTAAAATTAATTGGTTTCGAAGAAAATCAAAATCGATTTTATTATTCCTTGCAAATACTACTGCCCTTTCAGCGATATTCTTTAGTTCTCTTACATTTCCTGGCCAATGGTAACTTTTTAATAAGTTTTCAGTCTTACTATCTATAGGCTCTATATTTTTATTCATTTCAATTGAATATTTTTCAATAAAGTAATTAAATATAACAACTACATCTTCTTTCCTTTCCCTTAAAGGAGGAATATGAATTGGAATAACGCTTATTCTATAATATAGATCTTCTCTAAAATTACCTAATTTTACTTCCTTTTGCAAATCCTTATTAGTAGCTGCTATAAGTCTAAAATCTGAATAAATGGTTTTATTAGAACCAACCCTTTCAAATTCTTTTTCTTGCAGTACTCTTAATAATTTAACCTGCATATTTAAGGATATTTCTCCTATTTCATCTAGGAAAATTGTCCCTTGATGGGCTATTTCAAATCTTCCCTTTCTTGTAGCATGTGCTCCAGTAAAAGCACCCTTTTCATGTCCAAACAATTCACTTTCTAAAAGGGTTTCTGAAAGAGCTGCACAATTTACTTTTACTAATGGCTTATTTTTTCTCAAACTATTTCTATGTATTAATTCTGCTATCAGTTCCTTACCTGTACCACTTTCACCAGTAATTAATACTGTGGAATTTGTAGGAGCAACAATTTCTATTTGTTTTTTTATAGTCTCAACAACTTTGCTATTCCCTAAAAAAGGATTTTTTTCTTGGGTTAACCTTTCTTTTAAATAAATATTTTCATCCATCAATTCTAAGTATTCTTTACATTTATTTACTTCAATTAAAAATTCATCAATATTAACTGGTTTTGTTAAATAGGTATAAGCCCCCTCCTTCATAGATTGAACCGCTGTTTCTATAGAACCTTTTCCCGTTAAAATAATTACTGGTAGCCAATTCCAATGTTTTTTGATATATTGTAACAAATCTAAACCGCTCATTTCAGGCATTACCATATCTGCTATAACTAATGATACATTTTCATTCTCTAATATTTTTATTGCTTCAGCACCATTATTGGCAACCATTACATTATAATTTTTTCTTTCTAGTATTTTTCTATGTATGCTTAAAAAACTAGGGTCATCATCTACTAGAAGTATATTAAACATTTTCTCCTCCTTCCATATTGCCATATGAATGAAATAACACTTCTACTATTGTACCTTGACCTAAAGCACTTTTAACATTGATTTTACCTTTATTTCTTTTTACTTCTCTATCAACAAGCCACATTCCAATACCAGTACCAATATTTTTTGGTTTCGTAGTATAGAAAGGTTTGAATATATTCGATAGTTCCTTTTCATCCATCCCTATTCCTGTATCCTTAATTGAAATCTTAACTAAGTCATTATACATTTTTCTTACCTCTACAGTCAATGTACCTCCATCTTTCATTTCGTATAATGCATTGTCAATTAAGTTTATAAAAATCAGTCTTAATGAATCAAGGTTTCCATTAACCCAAATATCTTTTTCTTCATAAGATTCAACAACTTTAACTTTATTTTCTAATATATATTTCTTATGTAAAAATAAAATCTGCTCTAATAAAGAAACAATATTAACTCTTTCATCTTTATCATTAGATTTCCTAGAAAAATCCAGTAAAGTACTGATTATTTTTTGAGAGTTACTAACACTAGTATCAATTTCTTTTAATATTCCATATATTTCATTTTTGTCCTCTTCATTCATATTGCTATTCTCTACAATATCCTTTATAAGATAACTGCTTCCATTAATTATTCCCAAAGGATTTCGTAGTTCATGGGTTATTGCAGCTGCAACTTGTCCAACACTTGCTAATTTTTCCCTTTGATAAAATTCTCTTTCTATCATAACTCTTTCAGTTTCTTTTGTACTATAAACTACAACTTCAACTACTTTTCCTTCTTTATCAAATATTGGATATGTTCTAATATGATATACATTATTATTAACTATTACCTCTTGAAAATTCTCTTCCCCACTATTTATAGTCTTCTTTACAGGGCATTCATCACAGATAGAAGAACACTTTTTAAAGTATTCATAACAACTAATACCTTCTACTAATTTATTTTCATTTCCAATAATTTCTTTTCCTAAGCTGTTTATATTGACTATCTTATAATTGCTATCTACTACAAATATAATATTTTTCATACTGTTAAATACTACTTCCAATTTTATATTTGTTCTAATTAAATTATCCATGTAATCTTTAAGATTAGAACTCATTATATTTAGGGAATTAGCTATTGTCTCTAATTCATTTCCACCCTTAATATCATTTACAAAAGATAATTTTCCAGAAGCTAATTCCTCAGCCCTAGCAGATAAATCTACAAGATAATTTGAAGTTCTTTTTAAAGCATAAAAAATAAATATTGAAAAAATAGATACAATTGCAATGGGACCTAAAGCATAACTACCTAAATATTTTTCTATATCTATTGTATATTCATTAGAATTAATTTCAAAACCAAGACTCCAACCCATCTGTCCTACAGGTGCATATGTAATTAACTTTTGTATATTCATTTTATTATCATAATAATACCTTTGCCCTGTTTTTCCAGCAATCATCTCTTTCAATATATCATTAAACCCTTTATTATCAGATAGAGATAAAATATTGTTCTTAACTTCATCTCCTTTAGATGGAGGGTTGTCTAAATAATTGGGATGATAAATAATACCTCCGCTGTTATCTATTAGAAAACCATAGCCAAACTTAGATATTTTGAAATCAGCAATTTCTTGTTGCAAAGAATTTAACATAACATCAGCGAATATAATATACTCAAGATTACCATTATCATATATTGGATATGCACATGTAACTACCAAGCCTCTATCTGCCCAATCATAGTATGGCTTTGTCCATACTATTTTATTTTCTCCTTTAGATTCTTCTAATGCATATTTAAAATAGTGATCTTCCCTAAAATCGTGCTTAGGGTCTAATTGTGTTTCTTTCATATGGGGATAAACTCTCAAGACTCCATCTTTAGATATAGCATATACACAAACAATATCTGAATTTTTGCTTATAGTTCTTATAAACATTTCTTCTAATCTTTTAGTATAAAATATCTGTTTTTTCACTTCATCAGTAAGTTCAATAGTATTATTAACGAAAAGGCTAATATTTCCATCTTCTCCGTATTCTCTTAAAGTTCCATCCTCACATCTAATATAATTAACTTCATCTATTTCATCTACTTGCTTATATTTATTAAGCCAATATGCTAACTCTTTAACTTCTGATTCAACTTGTTTCATTCTCAATTCAAGTATAGACTTTTTTTCATCTACTAAGCTCAATAAATTTTCTTCCATTACCTTTAGAGCAACTTTTTGCTTGTTTATAGTAGTAAATATACCAAAAATAAATAAGGCAAATATTATCAATGAAGTAAAAGCTAATATTATCTTTGATGAAAAAGAGGAGAAAGACTTCATTCTATACCTCCATAATTTATCTAGTTAAATGTTACCTTACAAAATTTACATGTAACTTTATTGTAACAAAAAGCAATCCATGTTTGTCAAGGATTGCTTTTTACTTGTTTTATATATTGGGCATGGTTTTTGCAATTATTAATCAACGCATTTAATAATACATAGTAAAAGGAGGAAGATAACTTGAGTAGTAATAATTTAAAAAAAGAATTAACTTTAACTCAAGTAATTGCCATGGCTGCTGGTGGTATGATTGCAGCTTGGATGGTAGAAATCAAATATTGGTTTGAATTAAGTGGTGCCGGTTGCTTTTGGGCATTAGCAACTACTGCTGTCATGGTGCTGCCATTAGCATTCGTTTATTCTGAAATGTCTGCAATGCTTCCTTTTGCAGGTGGAGCAAATATCTGGGTTTCTAATGCTTTCAATTGGGATTTAGGATGGTATTTTGATTGGGCACAATTACTTTTATATGTACTTGCTATGCCAACAGTATCTTATGGAATAGTAACTATGACTAATTATTTTTATCCATTAACATTTTTCCAAACAAAAGTAATCGCTTTACTAGTTCTAGTAGTATGGTTCTTTTTGACTAATAAAGAAATAAAACTTTTAGGAAAAATTCAAAATTTCTTGTTCTGGCTTATGATTATAACATCTATATTCGTTTCTGTATCTTTAATTACTAGTGGTCAATGGAAATTTAGCAATCTAAAACCTTGGTTCCCAAATGGTTTTTCTGGTTATAGTGCAGCTGTTGGAATTTTAGTATTTAAATATATTGGATTTGACCTTATACCTCAATTATCTGAAGAAGCTAATTTCCCTAGAAAAGACCAATGGAAAGCTTATTTAGGAGCTATTGGATTTACTTTCTTGATTTATGGACTAGCTATAGTTGGTAATGCTGGAATTGTTTCTACTGAATGGATAATAAATACTGATATAGTAGATCCAAGAGTAGCAGATTTAGTTGGTAAACACTGGTTAGCAATACTAGTTGTTATAGTCGGTATTTTAGGTACAGTAACTACATTAAGTGGATTCTGGCTAAGTGCCTCTAGATGTTTATATGGAGCTGCTCAACAAAGACAATTATCTCCTATATTTACTAAAATAAATAAAGATGGTCAACCGTATATAGGAAATATAGCTGTTGGAATTCTTTCAATCTACTTTACCATATTTGCGCCAGAACAATGGGTAGAATATATTTATACAATATATTCCTTTGTTGCAGGAATTGTATATATGTGGGTAACTTTATCATTCCTAGTACTTAGAAAGAAACATCCTGAATGGGAAAGGCCTTATAAAGTTAAATGTGGTACTTTAGTAGGATTGGCAGCGCTAGCATTCACTATATGGGTAATTTACGCTTCATTATCTGAAATTTCTGCAGTATCAATATGTTTGTTAGTAGGTTATTTCTTTGTTGGAGCACTTTTCCATTTATATGCTAAGAAAATGCAAAAAGTCTCCCCTGATAAATGGGCACCAATTATATTGGGTCCCGAGGATATAAGAGCATAATTTTTGAGAATAATTCCATAAAATAATAAGGCCAATGATGTCAATTATTGTTGACATCATTGGTTTAATAAATCCCACCCCAACAATTGACAAAGAGCCAAAATAAAAGCAGATCATTCGATCTGCTTTTTTGCTTTTGGTGGGCCTTCAGGGACTCGAACCCCGGACCTGCCGGTTATGAGCCGGACGCTCTAACCTACTGAGCTAAAGGCC
>ENA-OWPA01000237-OWPA01000237.1-bioreactor-metagenome-genome-assembly--contig:-NODE-237-length-96737-cov-7.980116_pt1 | contig 96737 bp, 91 predicted proteins | sample MGYA00238139_ERZ651803 | MGnify/ENA primary metagenome ERZ651803 (study PRJEB26909, sample SAMN07631231) | bioreactor metagenome | isolation source: Switchgrass digestor | place: USA: Dartmouth... | reverse complement strand
GAACACAGAAGTTAAGCTCTCCAGTGCCGATGGTACTTGGACCGAAGGGTCCTGGGAGAGTAGGTCGTCGCCGGGTTTTTTATTTTAGAATACGAAAAGACACCAAAGACCACTAAAATACACTAAAAGGTATTATGTTGCCTGTAGCAGGGCAGAAAGCAAATATATGGGTTAGGTAAGCAATGTTATGAAGAAAGCTACAGTAACTAAAGAAAAAGCATATGTGCAAGTGCACATATGCTTTTTCTAGTTCCATATAGTGTCTAAGTAGCTCCCTTTAGTGTATTTCAGTGTTTTGAAAACAAAGTATCCCGCCCTATTAATAGGTGGAAACCTCAGTGTTAATCCGTGTTCATCAAAATGACCCAAAAGGAATACCCAGACAGCACGTGGCAAGACGGAAAAGAAATACTTCTTAGTCACTCATTGGTATCTTGTATCATCACCATCCATATAGTAAAATAATTGGAGGGGTTTTGTATGAAAAACATAATTGGACTTATAATACTGATTTTAGGTGGTTTGTCTGCAATAAGTCCAGAGGCTGCCTGGAACTTGGAGATAGGCTGGAAAGTAAGAGATGCTAAGCCTAGCGATGCGTACTTACTGTATATCAGAATAACTGGTATAATAGCATGCGTTATTGGTTTGATCCTCATATTTTCATGGTGAAAATAATGAAGTGCGGGTGGTATTTTTGAAGAACTTGTTTGAAAAAGGGTTAAGCTTCAGAAGCTTTATGTTTAATGTAGATGATGTGAATAAAAAGAAGTTTATGAAATATTATATTCCAATGGAAATAGCTGATGAAGTGAAAAATAAGATAACTGCATTGGAAGAAGAAATAAATATTTTAGGTGTAGTTGAATCATGGTGTCCTGACTGTCACATCAATCTCTCTGTTTTGGAGAAAATGATAAGCTTCAATGACAAAATAACTCTTAGACTTGTCACACGAGATAATGTTAATGATGAATTAGATGACTATAAAGAAGATGGCAAGATAAAGGTTCCTACCTTCATCATAATGGATAAAGATTTTAATATAAGAGGAGCTTTTATAGAGAAAATTGATAAGGTAAAAAATGCTGATATAGAAACTTTAGAAGGCTCTAAGATCAACATGCAATATAAAGCAGGTAAATTTATAAATGAGACTGCCGAAGATTTATTGAAAATTATAATTGGCGCTTAAAAGCGCTAATTTTTTAATGAATAATTTGCGATGGTAAGATATATAAAGAAAATATTTCTAAATGAAAAGAAAATAATCTAGAATGATAAAATTAGTACAATAGTCATTTTGTAGCATAATATATCATATGATACAATATCTTGTGTGTTTTATTGCGCGATACACTATAGGTTGTTAAGGAGGCGGGAAATAAAATGATATCGGAAAACGGTCTTAAGGTGTTGGAAAGAAGATATTTGGCGAAAAACGAAGAAGGAAAATTGATAGAAACACCTGAAGGACTATTCAAGAGGGTTTCTTCATTTATAGCCAGTGCAGACAAGATTTATGAACCAGATAAAGATATCAGTGAACTAGAAAAAAAGTTTTATGATATCATGTATAATCTGGACTTTTTACCAAACTCACCTACTTTGATGAATGCAGGTAGAGAATTGGGCCAGTTATCGGCTTGTTTTGTCCTTCCAGTGGAAGATTCCATGGAAGGTATATTTGATGCTATCAAACATGCTGCAATAATACATAAAAGTGGTGGTGGAACAGGTTTTAGTTTTAGCCGGTTAAGAAGTAAAGGTTCTTCTGTTAATTCTACAGGTGGTGTAGCTTCAGGTCCCATAAGCTTTATGAAAGTTTTTAATTCTGCTACAGAAGCCGTTAAGCAAGGTGGAGTGCGCAGAGGAGCAAACATGGGCATATTGAGGGTAGACCATCCTGATATATTAGAATTTATTCAGTGCAAGAAAAACGACAAAGAAATTACTAACTTTAACATAAGTGTGGGAATAACAGAAAAGTTCATGGAAGCTGTTGAAAAAGATGAGGAGTACGAATTGATAGAACCTCATACAAAGAAAGTCAAAGGAAAGCTAAAGGCCAGGGAAGTATTTGATTTGATAGTGGATATGGCATGGAATAACGGGGAACCTGGAATTATATTTTTAGATAGAATGAATAGAGACAATGTAGTACCTGAATTGGGAGAAATTGAGAGTACAAATCCCTGTGGGGAGCAACCTCTACTTCCATTTGAATCATGTAATCTTGGTTCCATAAATCTTGTTAATTGTATAAAAGACAATGGTATCAAAAAAGAAATAGATTTTGATAAATTGGGAGATTTAGTAGATACAGCAGTTCACTTTTTAGATAATGTTATAGACGTAAACAAATATCCTCTTGAGAAAATAGATGAAATGACAAAGAAAACAAGAAAAATAGGTTTGGGTGTAATGGGATTTGCGGATATGCTTATAAATCTTGGAATCCCATATGATTCGGAAGATGCCATAGAAACAGCAGAGTCAGTCATGAGTTTCATAAATGAAAGATCAAAACAAGCGTCAGCAAAGCTGGCTGAATTGAGAGGTGCTTTTCCTGCCTTCGAAAAGAGCATATATGCCAATAAAAGTATGAAATTGAGAAATGCTACAACTACTACTATAGCACCAACAGGCACCATATCCATAATTGCTGGGGTATCAAGCGGTATTGAGCCATTGTTTGCTGTATCCTTTATCAGAAATGTTATGGATAATGATGAATTGCCTGAGGTAAATCCACTTTTCGAAAAGGTTGCTAAGGAAAGAGGGTTCTATAGTGTAGAGCTTATGAGAAAGATAGCAAAGATGGGTTCAGTAAGGCATATAGAAGAAATACCTGAGGATGTGAGAAGAGTATTTGCTACTGCCCATGATATAGATCCTATTTGGCATATAAGAATGCAGGCCATGTTCCAAAAATACACAGATAATGCAGTTTCAAAAACTGTGAACTTTAGAAAAGAGGCTACCAGGGAAGATGTAAGAGAAGTCTACATGCTTGCCTACAAGTTGGGTTGCAAAGGCGTTACCATATATAGAGATGGAAGTCGTGAATCACAGGTATTAAATATCGGTGCGGTTAATAAGGATGGAGAAAAACAGCAAGAGCAGAAAATAGATCAAAAGACTCTGAAGGCAAGAGTTAGGCCTGATGTTACCTTTGGCATAACGGAGAAGGTAAAAATAGGTTGTGGAAATCTATATATTACTGTTAACTCAGACGAAGAAGGGATTTGCGAAGTATTTGCAAATCTGGGCAGAGCGGGAGGATGTCCGTCCCAATCAGAAGCAACAAGCAGACTAATATCTATTGCCTTAAGAGCAGGGGTGGATATCAAAGAGATAATAGAGCAACTAAGAGGTATAAGATGCCACTCTACTTTGAGGCAAAAAGGGCTTAAAGTGCTGTCCTGTCCTGATGCAATAGGAAGAACCCTTGAAAAAGTGTTGAATATGCAAGTGGAAGTGAAGGATGTGGAGACAATAGATGAGTTGACAACTGCAGTGGAAGAAAGCAGTTCAGATTGCGGAGGAAATTGCTCATTATGCTCAATTCAATGCAGTCGAAGTACAGTAGATTTTGGTGAAACTTCTGCAACTATTGATGACAGACAAGAATTTGGGAATATTAAATACTGCCCTGAATGTGGTTCAAAAGTTCAACATGAAGGAGGATGCATGATTTGTAGAAATTGCGGGTTCTCCAAATGCGGCTAGGATATTATAATAATGTTATATTGACAAGCATGGTTCTAATATCTAGAACTATGCTTGTTCTATTATTTTATGTATCTCATTTCTATTACATATAAAATTTTAAAAAAAGAAGATTAAAGCAATAAAACGGAGAATTATTATTAATTAATAAGATATATTAATTAAAATGCCCTATTTTAGCTTTTAGACCATTAGCATATATAAGGTAATTATTGTATAATCATAATGTAGTCAATTCTAGTAGAAATACTAATTAAATATAGGAGGTTATTGAAATGAAAAAATTTGTTTGTAAAATTTGTGGTTATGTTCATGAAGGAAATGAGGCTCCAGATTTTTGCCCTCAGTGCAAGGCTTCAAAGGATAAATTTGTAGAGCAGTCAGCAGACAACCTTCAATGGGCAGATGAACATAGAATAGGTGTAGCAAAAGATATAGACCCTGAGATCATAGAAGGATTAAGAGCAAATTTCATGGGAGAATGCACAGAAGTAGGGATGTACTTAGCAATGAGCCGTCAGGCAGATAGAGAAGGTTTCCCAGAAATAGCTGAAGCATATAAGAGAATAGCTTTTGAAGAGGCTGAGCATGCTGCTAAATTTGCAGAATTGCTAGGGGAAGTAGTAGTTGCAGATACTAAGAAGAATCTTGAGATGAGAGTTGAAGCAGAGTACGGTGCTTGCAGCGGCAAGAAGGAATTAGCAACTAAGGCAAAACAGCTGAATTTAGATGCAATTCATGATACAGTACATGAGATGTGCAAGGATGAAGCAAGACACGGTAAAGCATTTAAGGGCTTGTTGGAGAGATACTTTGGTAAGTAATCATATCAGTAAAATAGCGCCCCTGACAGTTGGTAAACCAACTGTCAGGGGTGTTTTCATGTTCAAAAGATTTTAAATTTATATTCGGGTTTTCAAGGCTGACATACAGAGACAAAATGAGAAATTTGAAAATCTCAAGGGGAATTTTCATTGACAACCGTTACATGTGGCTTGTTACAATAGATCGAAAGCTAACATCTAATGATAGATGTATTTTTTATATTCAATTTTGGTAAATTTTGTGTTAAGGTGAAGATAATGAAATACGTTATGTAGTTTATGGCGACATGATGATTTATATATCAATAGTAATTTATAACGCTAATGAAAAGCTGTTTTAAGGGGGACTAATACATGAGTAAAAATATAAATGTTCAAGGTTATCTTAATACGGTAAATGCACCGTGGGGAAAATTGTTTTATAAGTTAGTATGGCATAACATAGACTGTAAAGGTAAAAAAATACTTGATTTTGGAAGTGGATTTGGAATTACTGCTGATTATTTTGCAAAAAGTAATGATGTAACTGCCATTGAACCAAATGAGGAGTTGCTTAAACATAAATTTTGTAAAAATAAGTATAGGCAAATTGTTGGTGGAATAGAGAAACTTAGAGAAGTGCAAAATCAATCCTACGATATGATTATATGCCATAATGTGTTGGAATATTTAGATAACAGAAGAGAATTGCTTTGTGAGTTTAGCCGTGTATTAAAACCTGATGGGTTTGTATCTATTGTTAAACACAATAAAGCTGGCAAAATAATGCATAAAGCTGTGTTTGAATATAAAATTAATGAGGCATTAGAATTGATTAATAATGGAAACGCCATATCAGAAAATTTTGGAATAATAAACGAATATGATAATTGGGAGTTAGAAAAATATTGTGAAGGTTATTTTGAAATTGATAAAATATATGGTGTACGAATGTTTTTTGCTTTGCAAAGAAACGAACTAAAAATGGAATCTGATTGGATTACAAACATGTATAATCTTGAATGTGCAGCAGAGGAAATACCTGAGTTCAGAAATATTGCATATTTTCATCATGTTATTCTTAAGCATAAGCGATAATTAAGAAAATGTACTTAGAGGAGATACGCTTTCCTGTTTCTTTTTCATATTATGGATGTTGAAAGCTCCAATTAAAAGGGCTTTTATTATGTGGTGTTCCTACTCACACTGATTTATTGGGTTATGGTGTAGGAGGACAGGTTATAATTATCTCAAGAAATTGAAGGTGCGACAGGAGCAGCAAAAACATAATATGGCATTAAAGAGTCAGAAAATCCATAAAACTCAAAGCAGATCAGAGGGAAATTAAGGGGTCACCTCTCAGGTATACAGTAATATCACTATATGATAATGAAGGCCATTGGCTAAGCAAGGCACGGTATAACCATTTAAATGACTTCTTCAAAGATATTTCGGAAAGTAATCGCCGGCGAGAAAATGCCCTTAACGGTTGGCAATAAGACTGTTAAGGGTATTTTCATGTTCATAAGATTTTTAGAATGGCATAAGGTGTAACTATGCAAATTTAAAAACTTCAATAGAATATGTGCAATTTCAGGCATAAAAAATAGAATTTCAATGTAAGTTTTCCATGAGAGTTGATGCAAGTAGCTTATAATAGCAGATTGAAAGTGCTGCTATCAAAAAAGCAAAAGTGTTGCTGATATTTAGCATTGGTAAATTTTATGTTATAATTAATAGAGAATTCGAATTGTGTCAAGTGGTTATTATATTATAGATATGGGATGGGGATTATTATGAAAAATGAAATAGAAAAAAATTGGGATGATATGGCTAAAGCGTACGAAGACTTTACAGAGAAAGAGGATTCATATAGTTATGCAATAGAATGGCCCTGCATTCAGAAAATTTTACCAAAATTAAATGATAAAAGGATTTTGGATTTAGGTTGTGGGACAGGACGTTTTTCTTTTCTTTTTGAAAAAGAAAATCCACTTTCTGTTTTGGGTGTAGATATTTCTGAACATATGCTGAGTATTGCAAAAGAAAAAGCAAAGAGCAGAGGTTCAAAAGTTGAATTTATTCAAGGCGATATAAGCAATTGGCATACATATATCGACGGAAAATTCGATTTTATATTTTCATCTACAACATTTCACTATATTAAAGATATTAAAGATTTATTTTGCAATATGTATAGTGCTTTAGAAGATAAAGGTGTTTGTATTGTTTCATTAATGCATCCTATTTATACAGCACAATATCCGGTTGATAAAAATGGAGAATTTCCATCTGATGATGAATGGGTCGTGAGATATTTAGATAAAAGTAAAAGAGCCTATGTTCAACCATGGATAGAATACAATGATAACATTGAAAATTATTTGAGTATGAGTTATCATCACACAGTGGGCGATTATTTTAATGCCATTATCAATGCCGGGTTTAGGATTGAAAAAGTAGAAGAACCTTCTCCGCCAGAAAGCTGGAAGCAAAGTTGCTATATCCGTTACAATGCATTTATTGAAACTCCAAGTTACATGATTATAAAATTATCAAAGTAATGTGTTATATGATAAATAAAATTCATGAGCATAGGGTTTAGAAAATCCTGTGAAATTGAAATATAACTATATGATAATGGATTGACACGAGAAGAAAATGTTGAGTTAAAGCAACTTATAAATGGAAGATTTGATAAAAGCATAAGCTTATTAAATGGATATAAAAGTATGGGATTATAATACAGAAAATTGCTCAGAGATGGTCAAAGTATATATTAATAAATATAACTTTGCATTACATGATTCCACAAGGATTAAAAAGTTTATTTGCATTAGAATTGCATTTTTATACTCAGATAATAGAGATAGATTGAAAAAATGCAATTATGAATATTATTTCTTGTATTTTTGCGTATATTAATTGTTAATTTATACATGGCCTTTCATAACTCAAATTGACATTACAGTAAATAAATAATATACTTAAATATGGACATGTGAAAATAAATATAAATGTTAGGGGGTTTCACAATGGCAAAAACAATGAAGACTATGGATGGTAATACAGCTGCTGCGTACGTCGCCTATGCCTTTACTGATGTAGCTGCAATTTTCCCAATTACGCCTTCTTCACCAATGGCAGAGAATATTGATGAATGGGCAGCTCATGGACAGAAGAATATTTTTGGACAAGAAGTAAAGGTAGTCGAAATGCAATCAGAAGCGGGAGCTGCAGGTGCTGTGCATGGTTCCTTGGCAGCCGGGGCATTAACTAGCACATTTACTGCTTCACAAGGGCTGCTATTAATGATACCTAATATGTATAAAATTGCAGGAGAACTTCTTCCTGGAGTATTTCATGTAACTGCTCGTGCAGTTGCAGGTCATGCATTATCCATTTTTGGAGATCATTCAGATGTTATGGCTACAAGACAAACGGGCTTTGCTCTCTTAGCTTCAGGTTCTGTACAAGAAGTTATGGACTTGGCTGGTGTTGCACATTTAGCAGCAATAAAAGGCAGAGTGCCATTCTTGCATTTCTTTGATGGATTTAGGACCTCCCACGAAGTTCAAAAGATAGAAGTCATAGATTATGGAGATTTTGCAAAACTAGTTGATTATGATGCTGTAAAAGCTTTCAGAGATAGTGCATTGAGTCCGGAACATCCAGTGACTAGGGGAACTGCACAGAATCCGGATATATTCTTCCAAGCTAAAGAAGCATCAAACAAGTTCTATGAGCAAATTCCTGATATAGTTGCAGACTATATGGATAAGATAAGCAAACTTACAGGAAGAGAATATAAGCCATTTGTTTATTATGGACATCCAGAGGCAGAGAATATAATCGTAGCAATGGGTTCCGTTACAGAAACCATTGACGAAACCATAGATTATTTAATGAGCAAGGGAGAAAAGGTCGGTGTAATTAAAGTACATCTTTACAGACCATTCTCATCAAAATATTTCTTTAATGTTATGCCAAAGACTGTTAAAAGAATTGCTGTTCTCGATAGAACAAAAGAACCAGGTGCATTAGGAGAACCATTATATCAAGATGTTAGAACTCTGTTCTATGATGTTGAAAATGCTCCTCTGATTGTAGGAGGGAGATACGGATTAGGTTCTAAGGACACAACTCCTGGACAGATATTGGCAGTATACGAAAATTTAAAGAGCGATAAACCAAAGAACGGCTTTACAATCGGTATTGTGGATGACGTTACATATACATCATTAGAAGTGAAAGAAGAGGTTAATACAGCTCCAGAAGGAACTATCAGATGCAAATTCTGGGGATTAGGCTCTGACGGTACTGTTGGCGCAAATAAGAATGCTATAAAGATAATTGGAGACAATACTGACCTATATGCTCAGGGTTATTTCTCCTATGACTCCAAAAAGTCCGGGGGAGTAACAATATCTCACTTGAGATTCGGTAAGAAGCCTATTAAGTCCACATATTTGATAAATGAAGCTGATTTTGTGGCTTGCCATAATCAGGCATATGTATATCAGTATGATATTCTTAAAGGACTTAAAAAGGGTGGAACCTTTGTATTGAATTGTGCTTGGAGCAAGGAAGAGCTTGATGAGAAACTTCCTGCTTCTGTGAAGAGATATATTGCTGAAAATGATATCAATTTCTATATAATAGATGCAACAAAGATAGCTCAGGAAATAGGCCTTGGAAACAGAATAAATATGATAATGCAGTCTGCATTCTTTAAATTGGCAAATGTTATTCCTATAGAAGATGCAGTTAAGTATTTGAAAGAGGCTATAGATCACAGTTATGGCAAGAAAGGCCAGAAGGTTCTTGAAATGAACTATCAAGCTGTTGATAAAGGAATCAATGCCCTTGTTAAAGTAGAAGTTCCAGCTACATGGAAAGATGCTGTAGACGAGGCAGCTGCAGATGTCGAAGTTCCTGAGTTTATTAAGAAAGTTGTTGAACCAATGAACAAACAGGAAGGAGATTCACTACCTGTTAGCGCCTTTGTAGGCAGAGAAGACGGGCATTTCCCAATGGGTACATCTGCTTATGAAAAGAGAGGAATTGCAGTATTTGTTCCTGAATGGCAGATAGATAAATGCATACAGTGCAACCAGTGCTCTTATGTATGCCCACATGCTGCTATAAGACCTATACTGCTTACTGAAGAGGAAAAGAAGAATGCTCCTGCAGGCTTCGAGACCAAGAATGCTGCAGGCAAAGAGCTAAGCGGATTGCACTACAGAATACAGGTAAGCACATTAGACTGCACAGGCTGTGGAAACTGTGCGGATATCTGTCCTGCTAAAGAAAAAGCTCTTGTTATGAAACCTCTTGAAACTCAGACTGAAGTTCAGATACCAAACTGGGATTATGCTATGAAGGTTCCAGTAAAAGATAATTTGATGCCTTTGACAACAGTTAAAGGAAGTCAGTTTGCACAGCCATTGCTTGAATTCTCTGGCGCATGCGCAGGCTGTGGTGAAACCCCATATGTAAAGCTAATTACTCAGCTATTTGGAGATAGAATGATGATTGCCAATGCAACAGGATGTTCTTCCATTTGGGGAGCTTCTGCACCATCAACTCCATATTGCACAAATAAAGAGGGTAAGGGTCCAGCATGGGCTAACTCATTGTTTGAAGATAACGCTGAATATGGATACGGTATGGCAGTAGCAACAAGACAGATCAGAAGCAGATTGGCTGATCTTATGAGGGAAGCTTTGACATTGGACATTCCTGAAAAATACAAAGAAGCTTTCAAGGTTTGGTTGGATGGGATGAACGATGCAGCAGAAAGCAAGAGAGGCTATGCAATGATTGTTCCGTTGCTCAATGGAGATGGAATAACATCTGACAGAGCCAAAGAAATAATAGCAGAAATAGCAGAACATAAAGACTATCTAATAAAGAGATCTGTATGGATAATAGGTGGAGATGGATGGGCTTATGATATAGGCTATGGCGGATTAGACCATGTATTGGCTTCAGGCGAAAATGTAAATATATTAGTATTGGATACAGAAGTTTACTCAAATACAGGAGGACAGTCATCCAAGTCTACACCAATAGGTGCTGTTGCTAAATTTGCTGCTTCCGGTAAGAGAGTTAAGAAGAAAGATCTTGGTTTGATTGCAACTACTTATGGCTATGTATATGTAGCTCAGGTTGCTATGGGTGCTGACAAGAATCAGCTTCTCAAAGCTTTGATCGAAGCAGAAAAATATGATGGACCATCCTTGATCATTGCTTATGCACCTTGCATAAACCATGGCTTGAAAGAAGGTATGGGACGTACACAGGCTAATGCTCAGCAGGCTGTTGAAGCTGGTTACTGGCACTTATACAGATATAATCCAGAACTGAAAGCTCAAGGCAAGAATCCATTCATACTGGATTCTAAAGAACCTAAGGCAAGCTTCAGAGAATTCTTAAATGGACAGGTTAGATATACTTCACTTACCACCACATTCCCAGAAGTTGCAGAAGAATTATTTGCAAAAGCTGAGGAAGTGGCAAAAGAAAAATATGAAACTTACAAGAAGATGGCTGAAGCATAATAAGTATATAAGAAGACAAGAGCAGGAAACTGCTCTTGTCTTCTTTTGTATATAAAAGTACAAATTTCCTCAATATATACTTTCTGTAAGGGAAACTTCATATTAGTAAAATTCATTCATAAAAGCCTTGGCATCTTGTGGACTCCAATTTCTTTTTGTCAGAGGTTCTCCATCTTTCAAGTGATGAAATTGATCAATGAAAGTAGGTTTTTTTGATCTATATAAGATGCCTATAGGTATGCCTTCATCCCATTCCAATGCCTTCTTAAAGGCTTCTTCTTTACTATATGGGTCATAATTTTCATCAATGTAATAAACCCTATCCTTATACCACTTGAAAGTATTTACTTTGTTAAAGGTTACGCAGGGCTGTAGTATATCTAGGAGGGAATAGCCCTTGTTTTCTATGGCTGCCTTCATCATAGCTTTCATATGAGTTTTATCCCCAGAGAAGGTTCTTGCCACAAATGAACAATCTTGACTTATGGCAAAGGCCAATGGATTAAAAGGATAAGATTTTACTCCGTCAAACTGCAGAGTAGTAACTTGGTTTAATGCAGTTGTAGGTGAGCCTTGGCCTTTTGTGAGACCGTATATTTGGTTGTTATGAACAAAATGAGTTATATCTATATTTCTTCTTATGTTGTGTATGAGATGGTTACCACCCTCTCCATAAGAATCTCCATCACCTGAATTTACGAAAACAGTTAGATCTTTGTTGGCAATTTTAATCCCCAAAGCAACAGGAAGTGCTCTGCCATGGAGTCCATTAAAACCGTTGGAGTTTATATAATGAGGAAGCTTTGCTGCCTGTCCAATGCCGGATACAGCTACTGTTTCATGAGGTTTTAGGCCCAATTCTTGTAGAGTTTCTTTTAATGCTTCGATTATACCGAAGTTACCGCAACCGGGACACCATGATGTTTTACAATCAAAGTGAAAAGGATTGTTATTCATCAATAGTCACCTTCCTTCACTGCTTTGTATATAAAGTGGGAATCCATTTGTCTTCCGTCATATTTCAACACACTACCGTGACATTTTATTCCTGTTTGCTGTGCTATTAAAGATGCCAATTGGCCAGTGTAATTTTGTTCTACATTTATGAATTTTTTTGCTTTATTGCAGTATTCCAACAGTTTCTTTTCAGGTAACGGCCAAATATCTCCGAATACAAGAGCTCCTACTTCAATGCCATCTTCTCTAAGAAGTCGGACAGCTTCATAGAGAGGACCATAGGTAGAACCCCAACCTATTAATAGCAGTTCAGGGGTTTCAGAACCAAAATAATCCGGTTCTAAAAGCTCTTCCTTGAGCAGTTCCATTTTCTTCATTCTCTTTTTTACCATGGTGTTTCTGATATCAATATCTTCGGATATATGTCCGTATTCATCATGTTCATGGCTGTCTGCCAGAACAAATGAATTCTCATATTGGGAAGGGTATATTCTGGGTGACACGCCTGTATCATTAAATTCATATCTTTTTAAGAGACCTTCATTTTCCGGTTTATCAGATAAGTATCTTTCAATGGTCACCTTATCAAAGTCATAAGGTTTTGTAGTAACTTTGCAATCTGATAGATATTCGTCGCTGAGAAGTATAACAGGAATTTGGTATTTTTCTGCCAGATTAAAGGCTCTTGTAGTCTGATAAAAAGCGTCCTCTGTGTTTCTCAAAGCGATAACCATTCTTGGAAATTCTCCTTGGGCAGCCGATATCACAAATAGAAGATCGCTTTGCTCTGTTCGTGTAGATAGGCCGGTAGCTGGCCCTGGTCTTTGCACGTTTGCAACTACCAATGGAGTTTCAGTGACTCCTGCAAGACCTAGAGCTTCTACCATAAGAGAAAAGCCTCCGCCAGATGTTCCTGTCATGGCTCTTATTCCTGCATATGAAGCACCAATGGCAGAATTGATGGCAGCAATTTCATCTTCTGCTTGATCTACAAAAATCCCTGCCCTTTCTGCATAGCGAGTCATAAATTTCATAATTGTGGTAGAAGGAGTCATTGGATAGGCAGAATAATATGCACAGCCAGCGGCTATAGCTCCTAGAGCACAAGCTTCATTGCCATTAATTAATATATTTCTTTCTGAGGAAGGCTGAGGCATTGTAAAGATTTGAGAAGCAGCCTCATATCCTTCTTTAAGGGCTTTTATGTTTTCTTCTCTGAGTTTGTTAGCGAATCTTACATTTAGATGTTCTATGGCTCTTTCATAGCTAAGACCGAAAATTTTGTATACTGCTCCTAATGCAACAGTGTTAGCCATCCTTGGACTACCTAAGGATTTAGCAATATTCATCATTGGGACTTTTATAGTTTTGAAATCTTCGATTTCTATTGATGAATCACATAATATAATCCCCTTTTTGTTTAACCTGCCTTGATGAAGCTTTATGGTCATTTCATCTAATGCAATTATTAAGTCCAGATAGGGCCAATGAGAATATATAGGAGAGTCTCCCAAGCGTATCTGGGTGAAGTTGTGACCGCCTTTAACTCTTGACATATAATCCTTGCTAGAATAAACATAATAACCCATGTTATTAAGGGTTTTCTCAAATATATCACTTATGGTCTCAATACCTTGACCGGCTTCACCACCAATTAGAATATTGTACTCCAAATCAATACCTCCTTTGTTAAGATATGATAATAGATAATAATTGAAAAACAGGTTGTACCGAATCTAAGGATTTCGATACAACCCATTTATTACTGAATATAAATACACACTCCTACCAAACCTGGCCCTGTATGAACTCCAAGGGCAGGTCCAATCTGGCCAAATAATATATCTTTTACATTAGGCAGTTTTGACAGGGTTTCTTTGATCTTTAATGCTTCTTTTTCTGCATTACCATGCATGACTGCCAGTCTTACTATATTTTCCTCTGAAAATTCCTTTACAATTTCCACTAACTTATCCAATGACTTTTTCCTACCTCTTACTTTGGCGTGACTATAGTATTTACCCTCTTCATTTACTGATATAATGGGTTTGATATCCATTATATCTCCAATGGTGGCGGCTACTGTATTTATTCTACCGCCTTTCTTCAGATACTCCAATACGGGGATGCAATAGAATAATTTTATTTTTTCTCTTATAGACAGAATTTTTTCCTTTATTTCATCGATTTTTAGGCCTTCAGCAATCATTTTTGCAGCTTCATTGACCATGAAACCAAGGCCTATAGATAAGCTTTTGGAATCTATTGTTACAATGTTTAAATCAGGGAAATCTTTGCTTATCATTTTAATCATATCATAAGTTCCGCTTAGTCCGCTGGAAATATTGATGGACAATATGTTCCTTATTCCTTGTTCCCGTAGAGATTGAAACAGATTTGTACAATCTGATGGAGAAGCCATGGAAGTTTTAGGTATTTCGTGGGGCATTCTGTCATAAACCTCTTGGGGCGTAATATCTACTCCATCTCTATATTCCTTGTCTCCATATATAACCCTTAGGGGAAGGGTAAAGATAGAGTGCTCCTTTAGTATTTCTGCTGGTAAATCACAGCTGCTGTCTGTTATCAATGCGATTTTGTTTTTAGTATTGTCCATCCATATTCCTCACTTTACAATATTTTAACCCACCAGATTTTATTCTGGATTTATTAAGCAATTCTTAATGAAAAGATGCGAAAGTCCTTTCTTTACATTAGAATTGATGATGTTTCTACTAAACTTTGCTTTTTTTGAGTCTAGATTCAATAGAGCTTAAACGAAAGGCTTCCCTGTTTATTATATTTTTAAATGGAAGCCTTTTTTAATTACTCTTATTATATTATTTATTTTGCCAAAAATAAACACAAATTATTTAATCTCATCCATAATTTTTTTTATCATTGCAGGAGCTATCTTGCATTTATCTTCTGACACAGCGCATACAGCAAATCTTAAACCTTTTTTCAATGGAACTAGGAATAGGTTTTGTTCAATTAATTTGTCGCTGATTTCTTTTGCATTATCACAAGGTATGCTTATGAAGAACCCATCTCTGTATGGAAGGATTTCCAGATCTACTTCATTAGCAGCTTTTACAAAAGCTTCTGCTCTTTTTTGAAGCATTGATTTATATATTGCTTTCTCTTCTTCATAGGCCTTCAATTTTGCAGGGTCTTTGGAGATTCTTGACATAACCTCCATAGCTGCTCTGTTGCAGTTTGACCAGTTGGCTCTGCTTGAATGAGAGCAGGAATAATAGAATTCATCAGCAATGTCTTTATTTGAAGATATGCATATGGCCGCTCCTAATCTCATGCCATACATGGTATAGCCCTTTGATAAGCTATATCCCACAACAACCAGTATATTTTCAGGAAGATTGGAGAAGAGCTTGAAGAATTTTCTTCTTTCGTTTTCTTTACCTGCAAAGTCTATATAGGCCACATCTATGAATAGAATTATCTTGTTATTCTGATCTTTTGCATTTTCCTTCATTATGTTGATAACTTCAACCCATTCTTCATCAGATAAACTATATCCTGTTGGATTTTGGGCGGGGCTGTTTATTATGGCAACCAATCTTTTTTGCTTGTTTAACAGTGTTTCAAAGTTTTCTTTAAAGGATTCTATATTGAACTCATTTTTTTCATTAAACAGCTTGTAAAAAGCGACTTTTCTACCAAACTCCTCAGATATGGTAACGTATGGTTTCCAGTACCAGTCAGATACTAATATAGTATCTCCAGGGTTAGTGTAGTTATAAATAGTATGTCTTACTGATCCAGTTCCTCCAGGAGTAGCGACAGCTTTTATGTAGGCATCAGGCCTAAATTCTTTAAAGCAGGCTTCTTGTACGGCTTCTAAAAAATCCGGTTGTCCAGCTACTTGAGCATAAGCTGCAAAACATGCATTGGGCATTGATTTCAGTTCATCGTATACTGTCTTCATGCAAATTAGGTCACCATTATCATCTGCCAATGCACCTAACGTGGAATCGATTACATTTTCCTTGCCATATTTTTTGATTGCTTCTTGTGCCTTTGCAGCAAGACCGAAAATAGCATCATCTTCTTTAGGCCATATTGCGTGGTCAGCTGCCATACTGCTTATCATAAAATCACCTCATATATTAATAATAATTCTACCTTCATTCTAACCTGATAATAAACCGGCGTCAATGATGGTTGTTTTTCATTTTGCCCTTTACATTTACATTGGATACGGATAAAATTAAAATACGGGTTTAATTTTATTTATTATTCTGTAAATTTAATATATTTATGGGGTAATAATATACATATAGGGTAATATTTGGTCAAGTATGTAAGTCATATATAAAATAACCTATTAAGGGGGAATTCATTATGAAAGATTACAAAACCGAAAACCTAAGAAATGTTTGTCTTTTAGGACATGCCAGCGCCGGTAAGACTACTATCGGTGAAGCTATGCTTTTTAACACAGGAGTATTGGACAGATTTGGGAAAGTTGATGATGGAACTACTACCTTAGATTACGATCCTGAGGAAGTTAGAAGAAAGATCTCCATAAGTGCAGCAGTAGCTCCATGTGATTGGAAAGATATCAGAATTAATGTAATTGACACCCCTGGGTACTTTGACTTTGTTGGCGAAGTAATATCAAGCCTTGATGTTTGTGATGCAGCAATTATCCCTGTAGACAGTGTATCCGGAGTAGAAGTAGGAGCAGAAAAGGCATGGGATATGGTTACTCAAAAAGGTATACCCGCCCTATTTTTTATAAATAAGATGGATAGAGAAAATGCAAACTTCTCAAAGGTGTTTGAGCAGCTAAGAGAAGTTTTTGGCAATAAATTAGTTCCTTTGGCAATTCCTATCGGAGCAGAGGCAAGTTTTAAAGGTGTTATAGATCTTATTGATATGAAAGCCAGAACTACTGAAGGAAATAAAGTGGTAGAAAATGATATACCTTCAGGTTATGAAGATATGATAGAAGAATTCAGAAGCATGATTATTGAAGCTGCTGCTCAGGCCGATGAAGAACTGATGGAAAAATACTTCAACGGTGATGAATTGACTAAGGAGGAAATAATAAAAGGCTTGAGAATAGGCGTTGTTTGCGGTGATGTAGTTCCTGTTCTTTGTGGTTCTGCTGTAAAGAATATAGGAGTTATATCTCTAATGAATACTATAGCAAACTATTTCCCAGCACCTTCTGATGTTGGAGAGTATAAATGCAAGAATGCAAAATCTACAGCTGAAGAGAATCGCAAATATGATGTAAATCTTCCTTTCAGCGCTAAGGTATTTAAAACTGTTGCTGACCCCTTTGTAGGAAAGATTTCCCTGTTTAAGGTTATGTCAGGCTACATAACTTCAGATACTGAAGTTCTAAATTCCAATAAGGAGAAAAAAGAAAAATTAAGCGGTTTGTTTTTATTAAGAGGTAAAAAGCAAATTCCTATGACAAAACTTGTTGCAGGAGACATAGGAGCTATAGCAAAACTTCAGTTTACAACTACCGGAGATACATTATGCGATCCCCAGAATCCCGTAACTTTTGACCCAGTTGAATTCCCTGTACCAAACCTTACTATGGCTATAGAACCTAAATCAAAAGGTGATGAAGATAAGATAGGAAACGGACTACAAAGACTTATAGAAGAAGATCCAACATTGAGAGTTGAGAAGAATGTTGAAACCAGACAGACTTTGATTTCCGGTTTGGGAGAACAGCATCTTGAAATTGTTACTAAGAAACTTCAAAATAAATTTGGTGTTGATGTTGTACTAAAGGATCCAAAAGTACCATACAGAGAAACCATAAGAAAATCTGCAAAGGCAGAAGGAAAGCACAAGAAGCAATCCGGTGGACATGGACAGTATGGTCATGTATGGATTGAGTTTGAACCAATATTAGATGGCAGTGCGGAATTTGAATTTGTTGATAAGATAGTAGGAGGCGTAGTTCCAAAACAGTATATTCCTGCTGTTGAAAAAGGACTGAGAGAATGCATGGAAGAGGGAGTATTGGCAGGTTATCCTGTAGTTAATGTAAGATGCATATTATATGATGGATCATATCATCCTGTAGACTCCGCAGAAATGCCTTTCAAGATCGCGGCATCACTGGCATATAAGAAAGGTATGGCCAATGCAAATCCGGTTCTATTGGAACCCATCTATACTGTAGAAGTCTTAGTTCCAGACCAATACATGGGTGATATCATAGGCGACTTGAATAAAAAGCGTGGAAGAGTCCTTGGCATGGAACCTGAAGGAAAGCTTCAGAAGGTTACAGCGGAAGTACCATTGGCAGAGATGTTCAAATATGCAATTGATTTGAGATCCATGACTCAGGCAAGAGGAGGCTTCAGCATGAAGTTTGCAAGATATGAGGAAGTTCCTGCCCAAATAGCTCAAAAGGTAATTGAAGCAGCTAATTTGGAAAGGGAGAAAGAACAGTAATATAAGGGCTTTGAATATTGAAATACAGCAGATCCTTGATTTGCTGTATTTTTATTTAATCCGTATGAGAGTATGGTTTTACCTTAATATGAACTTCATTGTTAGTAAAATACTTTCAATGAAAGCAATTCTTATGAGAATATTTATTTTTTACTTTCATAAACTAGTAGTAAGAAGGGTTTCCTGCGAAAATATTTAAACAATCAAGGAACCCTCCCTATACATTATAAAGACCATCATGTCACAGGAGGTTGTTTAATGATTCAAAGAAGAATGACTCTTGATCATCCAATAGGATTACACGATGTGAGAAAAGTTGTTGAAAGAATAAAGAACATCGGTGAGGGAGAAGAGTTAGTAATACAGATGAGCAGTCAAGATTCTTTTAGAGCAGAAGGTATTTTTTCCGTGTTAGATAAAAAAGATTATCAATGGACAGCCAAAGGAGGACATGATGGAAATGATTACTATATTGTGGCGAGAAAGAGATAACCGTGATTGAAAATAGAAAGGTATAAAGGTTGCATGTTTATCATGTAACCTTTTTTTAATCAATTTTATGCACAAAAATACTTGCATCCAAAATTATGTAGTTATATAATAAAATTAAAGTCAAAGAAAGTCAAAGTCAGAAAGAGTGATGATATGGCAAGGATAAGTGATATAATAGAAGAGTTTATCAATGATTTGATTAAAGAAGCAGAAGGAACCATTGAGATAGGAAGGAATGAGCTTGCTGGCTATTTCAACTGTGCTCCTTCTCAGATAAATTATGTATTGACAACCAGATTTACTGTAGACAGAGGATATTATATCGAATCAAGAAGAGGAGGTGGCGGTTGCATAAGGATATCTAAAATTGGTATCGACAAGCAACAGTACCTTAACAATCTCCTCAATAAGCAAATAGGACCCGATTTGAATAAAGAAAAAGCCTATAGTTTTATTGATGCAATGTGCAAAGAAGGGGTTATAACCGAAAAAGAGGGCAAAATAATAAAAGCCGCCGTTGATGACAACAATCTCTCAGCGGTACCTAAATCCTTGAGAGATGAAGTGAGAGCTACTTTATTGAAAGCCATGTTTGTTTCAGCATTATTATAAATTCTATACTGGAGGAGATTTTATGTTATGTAATGAGTGCGGCAAAAGGCCGGCTACTGTTCATATAACCAAGATTGAAAATGGCAAAAAGACCAATATGCATCTTTGTGAACAATGTGCTTTAGCTAAAGGAGCATTATCTATAAATACAGGTTTTTCTATAAATGATTTATTGACAGGCATATTGAATAGTGGAACCCCATTGCCATTTAAAGTAGATTTTATGGATGATCCTGTTTGTCCTGTATGTGGTATGAAGTACAGCCACTTCAGGGAAACGGGAAGATTTGGTTGCGGCAGCTGTTACAACAGCTTTGGTGAACGACTGACACCATTGTTTAGAAGGATTCACGGAAACATAAGCCATACAGGGAAAATTCCCAATAGAGCAGGAACAAAGTTTAAAGCCATGAGAGAGATGGAATATCTTAAGGCTGAGTTGGCAGTTGCAATAAAAAATGAAGAGTATGAAAAGGCTGCAGAGATAAGGGATAAAATAAGAGCCCTCGAAAAAAGCAATGGGAGGGATGAATGATGGGTGGTTGGATTACTCAGCAAGGCCCTCAGAATGAAATAGTATTGAGCAGCAGGGTTAGATTGGCTAGAAATATAGTGAATACACCATTTCCTGCTTATTTAAGCATGGAAGAAGCAAAAGGATTGATAAATCAAGTGGAAGCTGCTGCCAAGAAAAATCATGAGAGAGGATATAAGCTGTTGGTTATGGATGAGCTTCCTAATATAGAAAGGCAGGTGCTATTGGAAAAGCATCTGATTAGTCCGGACCTTATAAAAAGTGCCAAAGGTGCTGCTCTCATATCCCAAGATGAATTGTTAAGCATTATGATAAATGAAGAGGATCATATTAGAATTCAATGCATACTTCCAGGTTTGCAAATGAAAAGTGCTTGGGATATGGCCAATAGTGAAGATGATGTGTTGGAACAAACCCTTGATTATTCTTATGATGAAAAGCTGGGATATTTAACTTGCTGTCCTACAAATGTAGGTACAGGTATGCGGGCATCTGCTATGGTACACCTGCCTGCATTGAACATGATTGGGAATATAGGAAAGATTTTGCAGACAGTAACTCAAATAGGATTGACCATAAGAGGCATATATGGGGAAGGCACAGAATTTCAGGGAAATTTGTTCCAAATATCAAATCAGATAACATTAGGGCTATCAGAGGAGGAAATAGTCCAAAATATCAGTGCTGTAACATCTCAAATAGTAGAAAAGGAGAAGGAAGCCAGAAGCCTTTTATTGAACAATAACAGAATTCAGCTAGAAGATAGGGTTTGGAGAGCCTGGGGCATTTTGAAAAATGCAAGGGTCATTACATCTCAGGAGGCCATGAAGCTTCTGTCAGATGTAAGGCTTGGTATGGATTTGAATATAATAGAGAACCTAAGTGTATCTATTATAAATGAAATAATGATAGAGATACAACCTGCAAACATACAGAAATATGCGGGAGAAGAATTAAGTCCGGAAGCCAGGGATATAATAAGGGCAGAAATAATAAGGAAAAAGCTATAGTGTTTTCCATGAAAAGGGAGTGATATTATGGGTATGTTTGATAAATTTACTGAAAGAGCTCAAAAGGTCTTGTTGTATGCTCAGGAAGAAGCTCTAAGGTTGAAGCATAATTATATCGGTACCGAGCATATATTATTAGGCCTTGTTAAAGAAGGACAGGGAATTGCTGCCCAGATCATAAAGAACAAAGGCATGGATTTGGAAAGCATGAGAAATGTGGTAATATCAATGGTTGGTATGGGAAGTGAATCTGTCGGCCAAATATTAGGCTATACCCCTAGAACCAAATATATAATTGAAAGCAGTGCAGAAGAAGCAAGGAGCCTTGGACACAATTATGTTGGTACAGAGCATATACTTCTTGCGTTGATGAGAGAGGGAGAAGGTATTGCAGCTCAGATACTCAAGAGCATGGGATTGACTTTGGAAGATATAGAGAAAGAATTGAGCAAGCAATTAAAAAGTGAAAATGGCCCTTCTGCCAAGGGAGGAAAGTTTAATGCAAAAAAAACCAATACCCCAAATCTCAACCAGTTCGGAAGAGACTTGACGGAGATGGCAAGGGAAGGAAAGCTTGATCCTATTATAGGCAGAGAGAAAGAAACTGAAAGAGTTATTCAGATATTAAGCAGAAGAACCAAAAACAATCCTGTTCTCATCGGTGATCCTGGAGTAGGTAAGACAGCCATAGCTGAAGGCCTTGCCCAGAAAATTGCAGAAGGTGCTGTACCGGAAATATTGAAGGATAAAAGAGTTGTGACTTTGGATTTGTCTGCAATGTTAGCAGGGTCAAAATACAGAGGGGAATTTGAAGAAAGATTAAAAAATGTAATGAACGAAATAAGAGAATCTAAGAATGTAATATTGTTTATAGATGAAATGCATACCATAATTGGAGCCGGTGGAGCAGAAGGAGCAATAGATGCGTCTAATATATTAAAGCCGGCTTTAGCCAGAGGAGAAATACAGGCAATAGGTGCTACCACATTGGATGAGTATAGGAAGCATGTCGAAAAGGATGCAGCATTGGAAAGAAGATTTCAGCCTGTAATGGTAGGAGAGCCCACAAAAGAAGAAGCCATAAAGATTTTGGAAGGATTAAGAGATAAATATGAAGCTCATCATAAAGTGAAAATTACAGATGAATCCATAAAAGCAGCAGTAGAACTTTCTGATAGATATATAACAGATAGATTCCTGCCTGATAAGGCTATAGATCTCATAGATGAAGCGGCTTCAAGAGTTAGGATAAAAACTTTTACAGCACCACCTGATGTAAAGAAACTGGAAGAGGAGCTTGCTTCTTTGGAAAAAGAAAAAGCTGAAGCTATAAGTACTCAAAACTTTGAAAAGGCAGCAGAGATAAGGGACAAAGAGCAACAGTTGAAAAAGGAGTTAGAGTCTGTTAAAAAGCAATGGAACGAAAAAGCCAATGAAAATGAACTGATAATTGGAGAAGAGGAAATTGCATATATTGTATCCTTATGGACCGGAATACCTGTAACTAAACTGGCTGAAGAAGAATCTCAAAGACTCCTGAATCTCGAAAAGATTCTCCATGAAAGAGTAATAGGACAAGGGGAAGCTGTTACAGCTGTTGCTAAGGCAATAAAAAGAGCCAGAGTAGGGTTAAAAGATCCTAAGAGACCAGTGGGTTCATTCATTTTCCTCGGACCTACAGGAGTAGGAAAGACAGAGTTATGCAGAGCATTGGCAGAAGCGTTGTTTGGTGATGAAAATTCCGTTATAAGGATAGATATGTCTGAATATATGGAGAAGCATACCGTTTCAAGGCTTATAGGATCTCCTCCAGGATATGTGGGATACGAAGAGGGCGGACAGCTCACGGAAAAGGTAAGGAGAAAACCCTATTCGGTAGTATTGTTGGATGAAATAGAAAAAGCACATCCTGATGTATTCAATATACTTCTGCAAATACTTGAGGATGGAAGACTTACAGATGGCAAAGGCAGAACTGTGGATTTCAAGAATACTGTGGTGATAATGACATCAAATGTGGGAGCGAGCACCATTAAAAGACAAAAGGTCATGGGATTTACTTCTGCCGCAAATGAAAAGGAAGAAGCCTATGAAAGAATGAAGGAAAATGTGATGGAAGAACTGAAAAGAACCTTCAGGCCAGAATTTCTTAACAGAATAGATGATGTAATAGTATTCCATCAATTAGAAGAAGAGCACTTAAAGAGCATAGTGGAATTAATGTTAAAATCCTTAATCAATAGAATAAAGGAAATGGATATAGATATAGATGTGACTGATGAAGCCAAAGCTCTATTGGTGAAGAAGGGTTTTGATCCGGTTTATGGAGCAAGACCTTTAAGACGTGCTATACAGAAGATGGTGGAAGACAAACTTTCGGAAGAGATGCTTGCCGGCAATGTTAAATCAGGAAGCAAAGTGATTATAGATACAGACGGAGAAAATCTGGTATTTAAACAAGGGGAAATTCATTAAGAAAAGCCCGTGTCCCTTAGGCTCAGATTGCTTTCATAAGTCCGAATCCGGGGCACGGGTTACTATAATCTGTTTCCTGAATGTGCAGATAAATAGGACAGGCAGCTTTAGGATGAAGGGAGGAATTAAATGCCGAAGTTAAAAACTAAATATGTATGTACAGAATGCGGATGCGAATCTCCAAAATGGATGGGTAAATGTCCTGAATGTAATCAGTGGAACACATTTATTGAAGAAGTGGACACCAAAACAGTTGCGGCATCCTCTGCTTCATTGATAAATGCTGCAAAACCACAAAAAATGAAGGATATATCCATGGAAGAAGAAATGAGGCTTAGCACCGGATTAGGTGAGTTGGACAGAGTATTAGGTGGAGGTATTGTAAAGGGATCTCTGGTACTTGTAGGTGGAGACCCGGGGATAGGAAAATCAACTCTTTTGCTCCAATTATCCAACAATGTAGCCAAAAATGGTTTGAAGGTACTGTATGTATCAGGAGAAGAATCTTCAAAACAGATAAAGATAAGAGCCCAAAGAATGAACTTGGATTCTGAAAGTATATATCTGCTTTCGGAAAATAACATGGAATATATACAGCAGAATATACAAGATATAAATCCAGATGTGCTTATCATGGATTCAATACAGACGGTTTATAATCCCAGCATATTATCAGCTCCAGGCAGTGTGAGCCAAGTAAGGGATGCTACAGGTAACTTAATGAGGATTGCTAAAGGTGATGGAATTACAGTGTTCATTGTAGGACATGTTACAAAAGCCGGAGCTATTGCAGGACCAAGAGTCTTGGAACATATGGTGGATACGGTTCTGTACTTTGAAGGGGATTCCCATATGTCCTACAGAATTTTGAGAGCTGTAAAAAACAGGTTTGGTTCAACTAATGAACTAGGCATATTTGAAATGGCTGATACAGGATTGACAGAAGTTATAAATCCTTCTCAAATGCTGCTATCGGGACGAATGAAAGGAGTTTCGGGATCTGCCATAATAGCTTCCATAGAAGGTACTAGACCAATGCTGGTAGAGGTGCAAGCTCTTTTAAGTTATACAAACTTTGGAGTGCCGAGAAGAGCAGCTACAGGGGCAGATTACAACAGAGTAGTTCTTCTTATGGCTGTCCTTGAAAAGAGAGTAGGGCTTCAATTGCAAAACTATGACTCCTATGTAAATGTAGTAGGAGGTATAAGACTTAATGATCCATCTTCAGACTTAGGCATTATTGCAGCAATAGCTTCAAGCTACAAAGACAAAGAAATTGATGATAGTGCAGTTATAATAGGAGAGGTAGGTTTGGCAGGGGAAGTAAGAGCAGTGAACTTTATTGAGAAGAGAATAAATGAAGCCTATAAGTTAGGTTTTACAAAATGCATTATTCCTTATAACAATTTTAAGAATTTGAAAGGCAGCGCAAATATAAAGGTTTATGGAGTTAAAAGTGTTGAGGAAGCTCTTGATATAATAATATAAACCCTGCCAAAAAGCAGGGTTTATATTAAAACATATTGTATATACCCAAAGTGTTCAATTGCTCATATTCCTTTTCCAACACGGTATTAAGGCTTATGCCTAAAGCGTTGCATAATGATGTGATATAGAATAGATTGTTGCCTATTTCCTTTTCGATTATATCTCTACAGTTTTCACAAAGCTCGCCTTCTATATGTGTGCTCATGTAATTCTTTAGATCTTCTATATCTGCATCTAAAGGAATTGATTGTTTCTTTCCGTTTACCTTAATGCATCCGCAGTTTGTAACAGATTTTGCTACAGCTCTGTTGACTCGTGCCTGAGATTCTCCAAGTTTTGTCATAATGTCCAGAATACTCTTATGTCTTATTAAAAGCTTGGATACGTTTTGCTGAAAGTCTTCGCATATAAATTCCTTCAATGTATATCACTCCTAAGCTCATGTATACATAAACTGTACTATAAGATAATTATAGAGTTATGTAATTTAGTTGTCAATGTAAAAAAACTATTGACAAGCCTTAATATATGTGATAACGTTCAACATTTAACGACTGGAAACTACATAATATGGTCAAATATTTATACATTGGAGGGATTTTATGTTTCATGTGGGTGATAAAGTTGTTTATCCCATGCATGGTGCTGGAATAATAGAATCTATTGAAGATCGGGAAGTTTTTGGGGAGATATCAAAATATTATATAATAAAGATGATTCTGGGGCAGATAAAAGCTATGGTGCCCGTTGACATAGCTGATTCAATAGGGATAAGAAGAATAGCTGATAAAAAAGAATATGATGAAGTCATTAGAATTCTCACAGGAAGTTGCAAAGCCATGGATAAAAAATGGAACATAAGATTTAGAGAAAACGAGGCGAAGTTGAAAAAAGGTGACATAAAGGATATAGCAGAAATTGTAAATTATCTTAATTATATGAACTCAAGAGGCAAGCTATCTACAGGTGAGAAAAAGATGCTGGATCAATCAAAGCAAATGCTGGTAAGCGAGATGGCTCTGATTCAAAATATACAGTATGAAGAAATGGAAAAGAATGTAAACAAAATATTAAATATCTATGAATTTTGAGGCACCGGGGTTTTTAAAAAATCTGAAGTCTGTTATAATTATCATAAATTTCTTTTGGTTTAAAAATTCCTAGTTTGGATATACTTTAAAGGAGGTGAGAAAAATTGATAAGAAAAATATTAGTTTGGATTTTAACTTTGCTGGGAGTTGTCCTCGGGTCCGAGGCCACCTATCTTTTACTGAAATTTCTTAATGTAACCCATCTTTTTGGTTATGAAATAACTGATTTAAGAAAAATACTTGCTATTGTAGTATCTGGAATTATTGGCGGAATTATATTTTATTTATTATCTCCTTGGATTATAAAACAAGGCACCCAATCTACACGCAAGGTAGAGAAAACACTGCAGAAAATACCTACTAATGAAATTATTATAGGTTCTATAGGATTAATTATCGGACTTATAATTGCAAACTTGATAAGCGGTCCTTTAAAACTTTTACAGATAGCTTGGCTTACAAGCATAATATCCATATTGCTGTATATTCTATTAGGCTATCTGGGTATTAGTATTGCTATCAAGAAGAAAGAAGACCTGGTAAATATTTTCTCATTTTTAAAGAAGATAAATATTAAAGATAAAGGAAGCAAAACTGAACACAAAGTACAACCGAAAGTTTTAGATACAAGTGTTATAATAGATGGCAGAATAGCAGATATAGTAAAAACCGGATTCGTAGAAGGTCCTTTGATAATACCAACCTTTGTGCTGGAAGAACTTAGACATATTGCGGATTCTTCCGATGGTCTCAAGAGAAACAGAGGAAGAAGAGGGCTTGACATATTGAACAAGATTCAGAATGATATGGATATACCAGTTGAAATAATAGAGAAAGATTTCGATGATGTAAGCGAAGTGGACACTAAGCTGTTGAAAGTGGCGCAAATGCTTGGCGGGAAAGTTGTAACCAATGACTATAATCTCAATAAAGTTGCAGAATTCCAAAGAGTTCCTGTGTTGAATATCAACGAACTGGCTAATGCAGTAAAACCTGTTGTACTGCCAGGAGAAGAAATGATAGTGATGGTCATAAAGGATGGAAAAGAGACTGGTCAAGGAGTTGCTTATCTGGACGATGGAACTATGATTGTAGTAGATGGAGGAAGAAAATTCATTGGAGAAACTATTACAGTTGTTGTTACAAGCGTTCTGCAAACTGCGGCAGGTAGAATGATATTTGCAAAGCCTAAAACTGCAGCCGATAAGGTTTCCTAAGATTGGAGATAGGACTTATGAATACGGCGGTTATTGTTGCTGGTGGAAAAGGAACAAGAATGAATATGGGTATTAACAAACTGTACTTAGACATCAAGGGTAAGGCTATACTTGCCCGAACCCTTGATGTTTTTTTTGCATCCCATTCAATTGACGAAGTTATATTGGTCATCGGTCAAGGTGATGAGGAGAACTTCAAAGAAAAAGTTCTGAATGACATAAATATTTGCAAACCATTTAAATTAGTTACAGGGGGAAAGGAACGGCAGGATTCTGTCTATAATGGCATATCCAATATGAGCAAGGATTCAGATATTGTGGTTATACACGATGGCGCAAGGCCTTTTATAACAAAAAATCTTGTTGAAGAATCCATAAATCAGGCAAAGATTTATGGAGCAGTTACCCTGGGTGTGCCGGCGAAGGATACAATAAAGATAGTAGGAGAAGATAGGTTCATTATAAACACCCCTGATAGATCATCATTATGGCTAACCCAAACCCCCCAAACATTTGCAACCCATATTATTGTACAAGCCTATGAGTTTTGCCGCAGCAACGGTATAATGGCCACAGATGACGCTATGCTGGTGGAGAAAACAGGATATAGGGTAAAAATGATAGAGGGAAGCTATGACAATATAAAAATAACAACACCGGATGATATGATACTTGCTGAACTATTATTGGAATCAGGGAGGATTAAGGATGTTTAGAATCGGCAATGGATATGATGTACATAAATTGGTTTTGGGACGAAAGCTTATTTTAGGCGGGGTTGAGATACCCTATGAAAAAGGGTTGTTGGGACATTCTGATGCAGATGTACTGATACATGCCATAATGGACGCTCTTCTGGGAGCTTGCGGCAAAAGAGATATAGGTTTTATGTTTCCTGATACAGATGATGCTTATAAGGATATATCAAGCCTAATCTTGCTGGAGAGGGTTTATGAAGAAATAAAAAAGCTGGGATATGGAATATCAAATATTGATAGTATTATTGTGGCACAAGAACCAAAGTTGTCTCCTTATATAGATGGTATGAGAAGCAATATAGCCTTTGTATTAGGTATGGAACTTGATAGAATCAATATAAAAGCCACAACAACTGAAGGACTTGGATTTGTGGGAATGGGAGAAGGGATGGCTTCTTATGCCGTAGCTTGCTTATATGCATTTGAGGATAGGTGAAGTAGATGAAAAAGAGAAGAATAGTTTTCGGTGGAAATAAAGCAACTCTTATGTCTATAATTCTTATCCTGGGTATGAGTTTTTTTGCTAAACTATACATGCCGGCAAAAAATATAGATAAACCGGGTTATACAATTACTTATTTGGGACATGAGTATACTTATGCAGAAACTGTAAAGTCCTCTCCATATAAATTTGTAAAGCCTAAGAATGGAAGCGAAGAGGGTTTTACTGTGTTGCTTATGCGCAAGGATAAAAGAGATCAAATTCCTGAAGAAATTTATGTTTATGTTGGAAGCAGGCATTATCTGAAATATATTTTAACTATTGACACAAAATAGCTTTTTTCTCATAATATTATATAAGATAAAAGACACATAAGTTAATAAATGATGTTATGACCGGGAAGAGTAAATATATTAATACCATCAGAGATAAGCCTCCGTCGGCTGAAAGGGGCTTTTGGGAATAATATATTGAAGTGCGCCCGTTAGCACCTGTGGTGAAATAAGTAGCCATTGGCGGCAATGCCGTTAAAAGTTTGAGTGATAAAAAGAGTGGAACCGCGTCATATGTCGCCTCTTGCAGAGGCGGCATTATTTTTTCTAAGAGAAAAATAATATGTTAATTATTAACGATACTAAGATATAACGGAGGGATGATCATGAAATTATATAATACAATGACCAGAAGAAAAGAGGAATTTGTTCCCTTAGTGCCAGGAGAGGTTAAGATGTATTCCTGCGGACCCACTGTGTACAATTACTTTCACATAGGTAATGCCAGACCATTTATAATATTTGATATTTTGAGAAACTATCTGGAGTATAAAGGATATAAAGTAACCTTTGTGCAAAATTTTACCGATGTGGATGACAAGATTATTAAAAGGGCCAAGGAAGAAGGTATTACTGAAAAAGAAGTTGCGGATAAATATATTGAGGAGTATTTTAAGGATGCGGAAGGCCTTGGTATAAGAAGAGCTGATTATCATCCAAGGGTAACAGAGCTTATATCGGATATAATTAATGTCGTGAAGAAAATTCAGGATAACGGCTTTGCTTATGAAGTTGACGGAGATGTTTACTTTGATACAACTAAGTACAGAGAATATGGAAAGTTATCTAAGCAAAACCTGGAGGAGTTGGAAGCAGGCGCCAGGGTAGAAGTGGGAGAACATAAAAAGCATCCTATGGATTTTGCCCTCTGGAAGAAACAGAAGCCAGGAGAGCCGGCATGGGAAAGTCCATGGGGCATGGGAAGACCTGGTTGGCATATAGAATGCTCAGCCATGTCAATGAAATACTTGGGAGAGACCATAGACATACATTCAGGAGGACAAGATCTCATATTCCCCCATCATGAAAATGAAATTGCTCAAAGCGAAGCAGCTACAGGAAAGCCCTTTGCCAGGTACTGGATGCACAATGGATTTATCAACATCAATAATGAAAAGATGTCCAAATCCTTAGGCAATTTCTTTACAGTGAGGGATATAAGCAAAATGTACGATCTTGAGGTTGTAAGGTTGTTTATGATATCGTCCCACTACAGAAGTCCAATAAATTTCAGCAAGGATTTATTGGACAGCACAAAGAACAGTTTGGAAAGATTATATATTGCCAAGAATAATCTGTTGCATCTATTGGAAAATGCAAAGGACAGGGATGAGACAGAAGAGGAGAAAGCATTAAGAGAAAAATTGATGACCCATAAAGACAAGTTTATTGAAGCTATGGACGATGATTTAAACACTGCGGATGCAGTTTCTGCTATCTTTGATCTGGTAAGAGATATAAACTCCAATATAAATGAAAACTCTCCCAAGACTTTAATCCAGTTTGCCTATGATCTATATATGGAATTGGCAGGTGTTCTTAGAATTGTTACTAAAAAAGAAGAAAGCCTCGATGATGAAATAGAGAAGCTTATTGAAGAAAGACAGAAGGCCAGAAAAGAGAAGAATTGGGCTTTGGCTGATAAGATAAGAGATGATTTAAAGAGCAGAGGAATAATTCTTGAGGATACACCTCAAGGAGTAAAATGGAGAAGAGCATAATTTTATGGATAAAGGAAATCAGTCTATGGAATATGACTCAATAAGAAAAGAATACAACCAATATGTAAGAAAGATGCAAGATGACATAATGAGTGATGTAAAGACATCGGATATACAGATGTATAACCCTTCCGTGTTGGCATATATTGGAGATTCCGTATACGAGCTTTTTGTAAGAACACTTTTGGTATCAAAGGGAAACGTGCAGGTTTCAAAGCTTCATAAAAGAGCGATACTTTTTGTTAAGGCCAAGGCACAGGCGGAGATGGCTGATAAACTGGGAAGTTATCTTACTGACGAAGAGAAAGATATAGTAAGAAGAGGAAGAAATGCCAAAACCACTTCCATGCCCAAAAACGCAGAGTTGTCTGATTACAAACATGCTACAGGTTTTGAAGCTTTATTAGGTTACCTGTATTTAAATAACAGAGTGGATAGGCTTATGGAAATACTGAATCTCATAATTGAGATAAGTGGAAAAAATGACTAGGGAATGAAGTGCTGCATTCCCTAGTCATTTAAGCATAAGAATACTTCAGAACAGTTTTTACAGTCATCTGGTTTTACTGCTATACATCTCCTTGGCACAACTTCAATGGGTCGCATCATATCATGATCTTCATGCTCCAATATGTGGCAATGATATACATATCTGCCGGTGTATGGGCCAAAGCGCATAGCAATACGAGTAACAAAACCAGGTGGTGCTATAACAGTATCCTTCCAACCCCTTTCATTGGCAGGAGGTAATTCTGATTCGCCGGTAAACAGTAATTGCCCAGTAAGATTGTATACATCTACGTCAAAGGGTGTACGATCTAATATCTGGAATTGTATTTGATGCACATGAAGGGGATGGTATGCCAGACCTTGATTTATTAGTCTCCAGATTTCAAGATCTCCTACTACGGGATTCTCTGTAATTCCATGCATATATTCGTGGTTGCTAAGCAAAAATAGCAACCTATTGAATTTATCCGTTGTTACATCAAAACTTATATCTCTGATTCTTGTTGCATCGCACTCATTGTATCTCTTAATGGTGCTTAAAAACTGTGGAACTGTGCTGGTGTCATCACCTCTTCGTTCTATGACTCTAAACTGCATGACCAAGCCGGTGGTTTGGGGATCAGGTGGGGCTCCAAAATCAAATGGCGTTCTGGCACTATTAGTCATGACAATATTTGTACCTACCGGTTGATTTGAAAAATCAATAACGACATCAATACGTTCTGCTGGAGATATGACTATTTCATCCAATCTGACCGGGCGCTGCAGCAGACCTCCGTCGGATCCTATCTGTATAAACTGTTGTCCTGAATCCAGCCTTAGACGATAGAATCTCTGATTTGAGCCGTTTAAAATGCGGAAACGATATTTTCTCTGTTCCACTTCCAGATAGGGCCAAGCTTTTCCATTAACAACAATAGTATCACCTGTAAAGCCGGGGATAATAGACGGGTTGGGAAAATCCGCTGGAGGATCAGGAACATTAACGGTAGATGGATAGAACAATGAACCATCCTCGTTGAATGTTTTGTCCTGTATAAGCAAAGGTATTTCGTATTTGCCTGAAGGTAGGTTCAGAGCCCGCTCTTCCTCGTTTCGTATGATATACATTCCAGCCAGTCCTGCATAGACATTCAAACGTGTAATTCCCAGAGCATGATCATGATACCATAGTGTGGCAGGACGCTGAGTGTTCGGGTACTTATAAACCTTGTGAGTAAAGCGGGGTCCACACATTTCAAAATTTCTTGTGTACCAAGCTTCAGGATGTCCATCACTATCAGGCTCAACCTCGGCTCCATGCAAATGCACAACGGTTCTTACCTGGGGCATATCGCTGCCTGCTCCATGGATGCTATTGTCTATGGGTAGGAAATGTTCGTCGGGCAAATTATTTATCCATTTCACATGAACACATTCACCCTGTTCAGCTTCTATGGTCGGCCCAGGAAGTTGGTTTTCATATCCCCATACTTTTGTTGGAGGTAGTTCACTGTGGAACTGGTGAAAGAATTCTTCCATTTTAACTTCATAGTATGTGATGCCCCTAGCGCGTTCTTTTGGTTTAAGAATTCTAGGTATAGGAAGTGCATCAACAAAAGGTCTGACAGCCATAATATACCACTCCTATAAATATTATTAAGTATTTCTTGGTTTATAATTATGTAATCAGAGATAAAATGTTACATGTGAAGGAAATACAGAACTCCCGACTATTTTCATGTAGACAAACAAGGTCAATAACTCTAAAATGTAATATATAGATGAAGAATGGTATGAAATGGGGATGGATGTAAATGAAAGTTGAATTGATACGCTATACTCCTGAGCCTGAGAAGCTTGTAGCTGCGGCAGCGAAGTTATGTTATTCAAAGGTAGGTATAGATGGAATACTTGAAGGGCTAGATGAATCCAAAACAGAGAAATTTTTGAACATGTTAATGGATTTAGGTCACGAAAGTCCTATAGAACATGTTTCTTTTACATTTGGGGTTGAAGGGATTAGCAGAGTTCTATCTCACCAGTTGGTGAGGCATAGGATTGGATGCTCGTATTCTCAACAATCTCAAAGGTATGTAAAGCTGGATCAATTTGAATACATAATACCACCGCAAATAGAGGAAAATGATGAGGCACGTCAGCTTTTTATAGATGCTATGAAAAGAGATCAGGAAGTATATGATAAGCTGGTAGAGATATTATATAAAGAGAATTATAAAAAATATATAGAAGAAGGCAAAACAGAAAAGCAAGCAGCACAAATGGCTGAAAAGGTTTCAATAGAAGACGCAAGATATGTATTTCCAAATGCCTGTGAAACAAAAATTGTATTTACCATGTCTGCAAGAGCATTATTGAATTTTTTCAGAATGAGATGCTGCGAAAGAGCTCAATGGGAAATAAGAGAAATGGCGACGGAGATGCTGAAAAAAGTAAGAGAAGTTGCCCCAATACTATTCAAAAATGCAGGACCAGGATGTTTGAATGGTCCATGTCCGGAAGGAAACATGAGTTGCGGAAAGCTGCCGCAAATCCGTGAAAAATTCAAAACGCTCTGATTTCATATGAACTGATATAGCATGTCCCATATGAAAGGAATACAGATTATCAATAATGAAAATAATAAAAACAGAAATTAAGAAAAAAGGATGATGCAAATGGCATTTGTCGGAGATAAAAGAAATAAAAAAGACAGACAAAATAGACAAGATAAAAATACCGTAACCGGATATAAGAAGGATCGTAAAAAGGCAATAGAAAAGAACTATAAACAAGCAAGAGGAATGTTTGAAGAAACGGATGAAAGAGATGATTATTATATAAATCTCATAGAAGGAAGAAATCCTGTATTGGAAGCATTGAAATCAGGGAGAGAAATAGACAAACTCTTCGTCCAAAGTGGGCAACTGGAAGGATCAATTAAGCAGATTATTGCCATAGCAAGGGACAAGAATATACTCATCAAGGAAGTTGATAAGGCTAAGCTGGATAAAATGTCCAAAACCAAGAGCCACCAAGGAGTTATTGCGTCTGCGGCCCTATATAAATATTATGAAGTAGATGATATATTGGATATAGCCAAGGAAAAAGGGGAAGATCCTTTTATAGTCATATTGGATGAAATAACAGATCCTCAGAACCTGGGTTCAATTTTGAGGAGTTGTGATGCAGCAGGAGTTCATGGGGTCATAATACCAAAAAGGAGAGCTGCAAGCCTGACGCCTATAATAGGTAAAATATCTGCAGGAGCTGTAGAGTATGTGCCTGTTGCAAAGGTTACAAATATTAATCAGACAATGAGCTATCTCAAGGAAAAGGGTTTATGGATTGCAGGAGCAGATGCTTCGGGTGAGACGTATTATGAAAAGGATTTGACAGGACCATTGGCATTGGTGGTAGGAAGCGAAGGCAAAGGGCTTGGAAGGATAGTTAAAGAAAACTGTGACTTTATCGTAGGTATACCAATGTCAGGGAATATATCTTCTCTTAATGCAGCAGTTTCCTGTGCGGTTTTGATATTCGAAGCTAAGAAGCAAAGATTGAAGCAAAAAACTATAGGAAGTCTCCAAGAAGGAAGCATTCACTGATTCATACTACAACTTTACGATTATAAAGAGAATATTCTTTCTTATGCATGGGGGATATAAGGAATGAAGTCCCCCTTCTATATAAAAAGGTGTTGGAGATTTTAAGTAACCTTAATTATCCTCTACATGGCTGTATTGTTATCCTTGAAAAACGATGATTAAATATGTATAATAAGATAGATGGTTGGAGCTAATAAAAGCTTGGAGGCGATATAGTGGAAGCGAATGCAAAAAAAGACGATGTACTTAGCTTTGATAGCATGATGGACGAGGAATTAGTCTTAAAGGCTAGAGAAGGAAACAAGGAAGCTTTGGAATATATAATAAACAAGTACAAGAACTTTGTCAGGGCAAAAGCCAGATCATACTTTCTCATCGGTGCGGATAGAGAAGATATAGTTCAGGAAGGAATGATTGGATTATATAAATCCATAAGAGATTTTAAGAATGATAAACTTTCATCTTTCAGAGCCTTCGCAGAGCTTTGCATAACAAGACAAATCATTACTGCTATCAAGACCGCCACTAGACAGAAACATATTCCACTAAATTCGTATATTTCCCTTAATAAACCGATTTATGATGAAGAATCAGACAGAACTCTGCTAGATATACTGACAGCTACAAAAATTACTGATCCGGAAGAGCTGATTATCAGCAGAGAAGAACTTTGTTCAATAGAGTCAAAGATTGGTGAGATTCTTAGCGATTTAGAATTAGAAGTGCTTATGTCCTACCTTCAAGGCAAATCCTATCAGGAGATTGCCGTTGATTTGGACAGGCATGTTAAATCTATAGATAATGCGCTTCAAAGGGTAAAAAGAAAATTGGAAAAGTTTCTCGAGACGAATAATGCTTAGTTATATTGACAAATGAATTATAGCATATTATAATAACTAATTAGTTACTCTGGTTTTGATATGGGGAAATTCCCGAGTGGCCAAAGGGGGCAGACTGTAAATCTGTTGTCTCAGACTTCGGTGGTTCGAATCCACCTTTCCCCACCATTTGAATTAAAACCCCGAATAGGGGTTTTTTTATACATAAAATTAATAATTACTTTATTGCAAAACATTTACACAGAGAGTCTTTCTTATTGACATTTTTTGATATATATGCTAATATGTTTTACAAATTGAATAGTAAAAAACCCTTATCAAGAGAGGTGGAGGGAAGGGCCCTATGAAACCCGGCAACCGGCCAGAGAGCGCGGTGCCAATTCCTGCAGGTTTATCCTGAAAGATGAGGATGAGTTTTCAATTTAATGAAAATGAGCTTCTTCATCTAAGAAGCTTTTTTTAATTCATAAGAAAAAGTAATAATAATGGTGTAGACTTTTTTTATGAATTGGAAAAAAGCTTTATTGATCGTTATAAATGCTTAACAGCAGCATTTCTTATTGTGTAATGGAGCATATTTTACTGCATAATAGGGAATGAACAATATTTTTAGCTTCCTTGGTAGAATGATAGGGCTATGCAAAGGAGATATTTTTATAAGGAGGAGATAGGATGATTAGAAAATTGTTTACTTCTGAATCTGTTACTGAAGGACATCCTGATAAGATCTGCGATCAGATATCAGATGCAGTTTTGGATGCCATACTGGAGCAAGATCCAATGGGAAGAGTAGCCTGTGAGGTTAGTGCAACAACAGGACTTGTTGTGGTTATGGGTGAGATAACAACCAAATGCTATGTTGATATACCGAAAATAGTTAGAGAAACAATAGAAGAGATCGGTTATACTCGAGCAAAGTTTGGTTTTGATGCGGAAACCTGTGGAGTGATCACATCTATAAATGAACAGTCTCCTGATATTGCCCTTGGAGTAGATAAGGCATTGGAGGCTAAAAAGGGTGAAATGACAGAAGCCGAGGTTGAAGCCATAGGTGCAGGAGATCAGGGTATGATGTTTGGTTTTGCTTGTGATGAGACTCCTGAGCTAATGCCCATGCCAATATCTCTAGCGCATAAATTAGCCAGAAGACTTGCACAGGTAAGAAAAGACGGAACATTAGATTATCTAAGACCTGACGGAAAGACACAGGTTACAGTGGAATACATAGATGATAAGCCGGTAAGAGTTGATACTGTGGTAATTTCTACTCAGCACAGTCCTGATGTGGATCATGATACCATAGAAAGGGATATGATAGAACATGTTGTAAAGCCTATAATACCTGCAGATATGCTTGACGACAAGACCAAGTATTATATAAATCCTACCGGTAGATTTGTAATAGGAGGTCCTCATGGAGATTCAGGCTTGACAGGAAGGAAGATAATAGTTGATACCTATGGTGGTTATGCAAGGCATGGTGGTGGTGCATTTTCCGGCAAGGATCCCACAAAGGTTGATAGATCAGCTTCCTATGCAGCCAGATATGTAGCTAAGAATGTGGTAGCTGCAGGGTTGGCCTCTAAGTGCGAAGTTCAGATTGCATATGCCATAGGAGTCGCAAGGCCTGTATCAGTGATGATAGACACCTTTGGCACCGGTAAAATTGCTGACGATAAGATAGCAGAGATAGTAAGCAAAGTATTCGATTTAAGGCCGGCAGCAATAATCAGGGATTTGGATTTGAGAAAGCCCATTTACAAAAAGCTAGCTGCTTATGGACATATGGGTAGAATTGATTTAGGCGTATCTTGGGAGAAAACAGATAAAGCAGATACTTTAAAGAGAGAAGCTGGATTATAATATATAAAGAGGTTGTTGCATAACTTAATTGCAGCAATCTCTTTATTTTTTTGTGTTCACTTTTTCTTAACTGTTGCCGATAAATATAACAGAGGTAGATAGGTAAAGGGGTGATAATGATGATGAAAATATCAAATGATGTTGTAAATATATACGGAGTAATTAAGGAGCAAAAAGGTGAAGTAAAGATTGATGGAGAAAAAACGGCTATGTCTGTAAAAGGGCAAGAATCCCTTGAAGCAGAGAAAGGGGAAGCTGCGAAAAGCTATATTAATTCACTGCCTTCGGAATTGAAGCAAGTTTTGGAAAGGGTTTTTGGAAAGGACATATCCTTGGACAGAGAGACTGTACAAGTTATAAGAAATTATATGGAAAGGTTCTCAGGTAACATTGAAGAAAAGATTCAGGTGTTACAGAACCTCATAAACAAAGAACTGGACATAAATATGAATAATTTGAAATTAGTGCACGAAGCTTTGCTTGGCAAGGATTTCAGTGAATTATTAAAAGGCCTTGGTATAAGTATCGATAGTGGCAGTAAAAACCAAGGGAGTAGCAATCTTAGAAGTTTGGTAGATGAAATAAAAAGCTTGATTGCTCAAGGAGTTTCTTTGGATAAAATATTGGATCACATGGAATCCAGAGCGGAATCCTTGGATGATGATACAGAGGCTAAGATAACACTTATAAAGGCTGCCAATGAAGGACGGCAAGCCGCTGCCTATAGGATGGATGACCTGGCATGGAGGATAATAAACAAGGCTTTGAAGGATCTATCAGAAGAGACTGCTGAAGACAAAACATATAAGATAGAGCAAAAGCCTGATGAAATAGATTTTAGCAAATTAAGCCAGTTTCAAGAGGGACATGAAGAGGAGTATTTGACATCATTGCTGGCAGCTACAGGCTTAAGCGGAAAAGACTATTTAGTAACAGAGATAACACCAAGGCTAAGAGAAGCGGCTCAAAGCTTTAAGGAGATAAAAAGAGAAATTGCCAATAATCTGGATATGGCAGCAAAATATATTGAAGAACCCGGAGCTACAAACATTCATAATGCTAAGGTGAATTTGCAGAAAACAATTGATCTATTGGATAAAGCCATTTTGAAAAGCGATATAGCATTGCTTGGTGATATGAAGTTGGAGAAGGAATTACTGAAAGCAGACAATTTTCTTCAAAAAGCCAAGGCTTTACTGGATAAAGGAGACTATGACAAGGCATGGGATATTGTAAATAAAGTAAAAAATAGCATTGAAGCATTAAACTGGAAACCTTCCAACAACAGAGTAGTGCATTTGGCAAGTTTAAAGGAAGGGTTTATGGAAAGTCCTAAAATCGAGGACAAGCTAAAAACCGCATTTAAAGCTCTAAATGATAATTTTAAGAATCAGGACTATACTCCCAGAAAGGTATATGAAGCTATAAGAATGATGGGAGAAGATCATGAGGGAGAAACAGCCAGGTTTCTAGCTGGAGAAAAAGTTGACCAGGAAGATCTTCATAACAATATCAAATCTTTGCTTATGAAATTTTCTGATAAAGATGGTGTTGCATCGGAGCTTGTGCAGAAGATTTCTGGGAATCAACTGTTGAATAAAGAGAGCAATGGATTTTTACAGTCAATGTTTTTTGCACTGCCTTTGGTCATTAACGGAAAAATAAGCGATATGAAGGTATATATCAATTCCAAAAAAGATGAGAAAAAGATAGATTGGCAAAATTGCAGCATATTTTTCTTGATAGATACCAAGAAACTTGGGGAGACAGGTGTTTTGCTGCAGGCTTCAGGAGGCAATTTGCACATTACAGTTAAAAATGATAGAGAAGATTTGAAGGAAAAAGCCAATACCTTGATCCAGGGATTTAAAGAAAACCTGAAGGAATTAGGTTATGAAGTAGGCAGCATAAGTTTTGCAGCATTGAATGCCAAGGATGAAAATAAGGTTGTAAACTCAAACCATTTAACATCTCCTGGAGTAAGCTCAGTTAACCCAATTAAGAAAGGATTTGACATAAGAATATGATATACAAGAATTTTAATCAAATCCAGAAAAGAAAAAATTCTGGTATGATGGCCGCTGCTATTCATTATGATGGTGGCGATGATGCGCCAAAGGTTACTGCCAGCGGCAAGGGGCGCGTAGCAGCAAAGATTATTGAAATGGCAAAGGCCAAAAGCATACCTATAGAAGAAGATACTAGCCTTGTGGCAGAGCTTATTGATATGGATTTAGGAGATAATGTGCCACCTCAGCTTTATTCTGTCATAGCGGAAATACTTTTGCTCATCGAAAGAATGGAGAGTATGCTATAAAGATTGAGAGATTTCATGACGATATTCTTATTGAGTAAATCTGGAGGTGTTATTTTGAGGATATACAGTGAACAGGAATTAGCGGAGATGAAGCCTCAGGAACTGACCTCTCTGTTATATCAGGCATTTTTAGAGAAGTTGAGAGGGGCCATAAAAGCCCTTGAAGAAAAAGATCTGATAGGGTCAAATTATCTTATTCAGGGATGTAATGACATATTGGAAAGATTAGGTGCAGGAATCAACTATAAAGCAGGAATTATAGCTGATCAATTGGAAGCCTTGTACGACTTTTGTGCCCATAGGCTTATAGAAGCAAATATTAAGAAAGATAAAGAAATGCTGCAACAAGTATTGAAGATCATGGAAAATATATCCCAAGGCTGGTTTACAGCTATGGAGGTATCTGACTTGGAAACAAGTATTAATAAAAAACTTGAAAATTATGAGAGCCATTTGTACTATGAGGAGGCAAATTTGGACATAGTGGAATAAAATCTAAAGAAAGGGGATATAAAATGAGGATTAATACTAATATTCAGGCTATCAATGCCTATAGACAACTATCTGTAAGCCAAAATAAGGTTTCAAAGAATATTGAGAAACTATCATCAGGCTTGAGAATTAACAGAGCTGGCGATGATGCCGCAGGATTAGCCATATCAGAAAAGATGAGATCTCAGATAAGAGGTCTGAATATGGCGGAAAGAAACACCCAGGATGGAATATCCTTGATTCAGACTGCTGAAGGGGCTTTACAGGAAGTACATAATTGCCTTCAAAGGATGAGGGAGTTGGCTATACAGGGAGCCAATGGAACCTTGGATGAAAAAGATAGATTAGCCATACAGAATGAAATAGACCAATTAACATATGATATAGATAGAATAGCAAGGACCACACAGTTTAATGCAAATCCTCTTTTGAGAGGCTCATTATTAGCAAGACCAGTTATAACAACCAATGCCACAGAAATAAAATATGAGGGAAGCGGAACTTGGAATGGAAATGTGGTTGCAGAACCTAGTGAACGAGGACAAGTGGAACTTCAACTCTTGGGGAATCCTACTGACGCACAGTATTTGGCTATAAATGGCAAATATTATGAGTTTGAAAAGCCAGACGATCCTACTGATCCGAACGATAGCAAGTGGGGGGTACAAGCTGGTCACATTGCAGTAAGGGTTGGTAGTAATGAAACAGAAACATTGCAAAACTTATTAAATGCAATAGGACAAAATGATAATACTTTTGATATTAAAGCCAGTGAAATAAATGGGTCTAGTTTGATACTTAAAACATCAAAGAATATGTTCCCATCAGATGCAAATCAAATTGAAGTAAATAAATGGACAGCTAATGTAAAATTTGTAGATAATCTAAGCAATGAAGCGACTAAGCCTGAAACTGATAAATTAAATGCCCCTGATACATCCACAAATTGGAAGACCATATACCTCAACTTTACAGAACTGCCTAAAGCAGGAGATCAACTGATCATCGATGGTGTAGAAATTAAATTTGAAGATACTTCTACTCCATATAAGGATGGAAAAGCAATAGTAGGGGTTAAAGATAGAACCGTATACGATGTTCTAGCAGAAGTATATAATGTTATAGCTGCAGCGAAGAATGACAGTAAAGCTGAGGCTTTGGTAGATTTTAAAGTTAATGGTAGCTCATTGATCTTATCTACCGACAAAACTGACGGCAAAACAAAAACCGGTTCTAACAATGGATTGGATATAGAATTCAGAGATAATGACTTTGAAACCTATGCAGGCAAGGAAATGGAAATAAAGCTGCAGATAGGAGCTAATTATGGAGAAAGCATGAATCTCCTTATTGGTGTTGTAGATTCAGCATTTTTGGGAATCGCAAGATATGCGGATCATAAAGGCGTAATATCTACAGCGGGAGTTGATGCAGAAGCGGGTATAAGCGTACTTACTGAAGAAGATGCTCAGAATGCCATAGTATTTTTCGATAATGCCATAAGGTTAGTTTCCGAGTCTCGTTCCAGACTGGGAGCTTATCAGAACAGACTTGAACATACTATATCCAACTTGACAACTACTGCAGAAAACTTAACTGCAGCTGAATCAAGAATTAGAGACGTGGATATGGCTTTGGAAATGTCGGAATTCACTAAGAACAATATAATAAATCAGGCTGCAACTGCCATGTTGGCTCAGGCAAATCAACTGCCTCAAGGCATACTGAAGCTATTACAGTATTAATATGATAAAAAATATTCTAATCACGGATCACATGACAAGACTCAGAATGAATCCTAAAGGCAACGCATCAAGAACCATAAGGAATACCTGAATAGTAGATGCTAGAAACCAGCCACTGACCAAATGGGAATACCCTATAGCAATAGGATGTGATATATATGAAAGTCAGAAATATTGAAAAAACCAATACAGATCATATGGCGGCGAAAAAGGTCAAGGATGAGACCTCCGTATCTTTTCGTGAGGTGATGTCTACTCGTAGAGATGAGATAGATATGGAGCGATTAAACAAGCTCATGGAAGAAGTAGATGATCGAGGTAAAGTGCTAGCCCAGTCCATGACCGTTGAAGACTTGAGGGAATATAAGAAAAAGGTAAAAGAGTTTTTGTCCGAAGCTGTTAAATACGGATTGAGAATTCAACAGAGTAGAGGATTTAACAGGGGTGGACGGATGAGAATGTACAAAATTGTACAAAAGGTAGATGATAAGCTGCTGGAATTGACGGACGCAGTGATAAACAAGCAGGAGAAGGGAATAAAGGTGCTAAGCCTTATTGGAGAGATCCGTGGACTGCTTCTTGATGTATATGCCTAATATGTTTACTTGAATTAAAATTATAACCGACTTGTAATCAGTCGGTTTTTTATTTTCCACGTCATAATTTCTATAATGACCTTATCCGCGGAAATAAAAGAAAAGACCGGTCGGAAAGGTCATTATGGATAAAAATGCAATATTGGAAAAAGCTCATCCACTGATTATTTCATCAATTAATAAATATGCTCTAAGCAAGGATGAGTTTGAAGATTTGTATCAGGAAGGTGCAATAGTTATACTTGAGTCTTTGGATAAATATGATAGATCTAAATCAGTTGATATATTTTACTATCTAAAAAATCAACTTAGATATTTTTATTTAAATTATGGAAGATACAATAGAAAGACTGTATCGATTAATGAACCCATAGCTGAAGGCTTAGAACTTGGAGATACTTTGATGGATGAATCAAGCTGTATAGAGGATGATCTACTATCAAGTGCAGAAGTTGAAGAAGCATATAGGGCACTTATGGATTTAAATTATGAAGAACGATATATAATACAAGAAAGTATAATTAAGCAAAGAACCCTTGATGATTTAGCAAAGGAGTTAGGTATAAGCAGAACAACATTGTTCCGCCGAAAGAGGAGTATATTAGGCAAAATATATAACAAGATGAATAATTAGATGTTTATATAGATATATTAATCATCTTTAAGCTTCTCTTTCAGAGTTGTATATCTGCTGATTAATTCATCTAACTCTTTGCTAAAAGCAAGGATTTCATCATTTAAGGGATCAAAGTTATTCAAAAGCATATTATGTAATTTATCTCGCATTAGGTTAATTTTTGCCTCCAATACTGTTAATTCATTATGGTTATCGTTAAAATTTTTCATAGCAAGACGCCCCCCGGTATATTCTAAGTGGGCGTTTTGCCCACTGTATTTAACAATATATTGTTGAGCACAGTGTAAACTGTCTGTTATATATCACAAAAGTTTACCTTAAATTTTAAATAATTCCAAATGAATCCTTTTCTATATTATAATGGACAGAATGTACAATGTCAATATATTATTACACAAACAGTCTAATCTGTTATAATTTAGTTTTGTATGATAAAATAAGGTTGATGAGGTGGTTTTATGATATTTGCTCACCGACTTGCTATGCTTCGTGAAGAAAAAAATATGTCAAGGCGTGATCTTGCAAAAGCTTTAAACATATCTTACTCATCAGTATCCAAATATGAAACTGATGTTAGATTTCCGGATCAGGAAACACTGAAGGCAATAGCAGATATATTTCAAGTATCCATTGATTATCTTTTGGGAAGGACCGATGTTAGGAATTTTTACGAAAAAGTTGAGTCGGGAGAAAAAGATTATGTTTCAGAAAGTAAGGGGTATAATGATTTTAATAACATTGGACTGCCTGATGAAGCTATAAGGCAGATAAATGACTATATAGAGTTTATAAAACAGAAATATAACGTAGAAGGGAATAAATAAACTTTACTAATATTATATAACTAAATTACCATATTTTACATGAAACGTCAATTGTGATTTTCTGGTGACTATCATTACCAGAAATTTTTTTTGTATTTTTGCGGAAAATCACCTTCCCAGAAGTTATTTATATAGCGAAGGGAGGTGATATGAATGGCAGTTCAAGCAGAGGTAAAAAGCGTAAAGCTTCAGATTAAATACCTTGGTGAGGTGGTAAATGGAAGACAGACCTATATCACAAAGACTTACAATAGAGTTAAACCTAATGCGCAAAATCAGGACATTTATGATGTAGGAAAAATAATAGCTGGACTTCAGACTAATCCTTTATATGGCATTAGTAAATCTGAAGATTCAGGTCTGTCAGAAGCTTAGTATCATAAATTTTAGCATATGGGAAAGGAGGTGTTCTATATGGCAAGAAAGCTAGAAATGGTGTTTAGGGATGCTTTAGGAAAGATAATGAAAATAAGTGTAGATAATGCAGATGAAAATCTTACTGCAGATTCTATAAAGTCTGCTATGGAAAGCATCATATCAAAAAATGTGTTTGCAACAGAGACTGGAGATCTTATTGCAATAGATGGAGCCAGGATAGTTGATACTAACATCCAGAAACTTGATTTTGAATAATTAGGGAGGGAGATATATGGAGGAAATTTTTAATGGAGTAGCCAATATAGGTTTTCCTATAGCAGTATCCATCTATCTCCTTATGAGAATAGAAAGCAAAATGGAGAACCTTACAAACTCCATTAATGAGTTGTCCAGGGTAATATCTTCCAGGCTTGATTAATCATGAGGCTGGAGACGGAGTGCTCCAGCTAATGCTCTTTTTGCATCATTTCTATAAAAGCAGAGGCAATGTCTGGGTCAAATTGGGTACCACTGTTTCTTTTTATTTCCTCTAAAGCTTTTTCTACACTGAAAGGCTTTCTATAGGGTCTTTCTGATGTCATGGCATCAAAGGCATCTGCTAATGCTAAAATTTTAGATTCTGTCAACAGGCTTCTTCCATCTACCCCCAAAGGATAACCCTTTCCGTCAAACCTCTCATGATGTTGATAAATTATTTTTCTTATATCATCAAAATATTCGATATCCGACAATATTTCATAACCTATGGAGGGATGTTTCTTTACAATGGAATATTCCTTTGATGTGAGGATACCGGGTTTGTTTAGTATGCCTTCCGGTATTCCTATTTTTCCTATATCATGGAGTATGGCAGCAATCTTGAGTTTATAGAGCCTATCATTACTAAGTCCTAGGTAATTAGCGGTTTTTACCGAAAGCTCTGTGACTCTGTCACAGTGTCCCCTTGTATATGTATCTTTGGCCTCAATGGCCTTTGCCAAAGATTTGGCAGTATCTTCATAAGTTTTCTTCAAATCACTGTAAAGCTTGGCATTGTAAAGAGCCGTAGATGCAAGGCTTGCAAAGGAACATAAAATAGACAGCTTATGTTCATCAAAAGCATTTTCCTTGAAGGTATCAACAATGAAAACTCCAATGACTTCGCCATTATACATAATGGGAGCTACCATTTCTTGTTTCATATCATCATGAACAATGATTATGTTATCTATGCTATTAACATCTTTTATAAGTAAAGCTCTCTTTTCTCTGACGCATAGAGCACAGACACCTTTACCATTAATAGCAAATTTCATATTTAAGAAGCCTTCAATAGGAGGTCCATTCCAATACTTTACTATCAAAAATTTCTTTTCATCATCCAGAAGCATTATAGCAAGTATATCATAAGCCAATATGCCTTTTAATAGTTCATCCATGTCTTGAAATAATGTGTCAATATTGAGATTTGAGTTTATCTTTTTTGAAATAGTATATAAGGCGGATAATTCTTGATTTTTATCTTGGAGTTCTTTTTTGGATTCATTTAATTTTTTTATATAGTTGGTAAGTTCGTTGTTTATGGTGTATGTTTCTTTATATAATGCTTCGATTTCATCCCTTTGAAGGCTTATCAAAGTTAAAATCTGTTCTTTATCCATTGAGGTTTTTCTGGCAATAGTCTCAGCTGAATCCGTATTATTTTTAACAAGAACTCTGTAATAATGATGTGCAAATATAGAAAACACTACGATTAATACTATGTACTTAAGCAACTCTGCTGTCTCCATTTCTCATTTCCAAATTTTATGTCCCATGATGTTCATTATATCAGATGAGAACAGAATTGAATAGATTATTTGACGAAAAGTGTAAAATTTTGTGAAAAGTAGCACAACAGGGCTAAAAATGAGCTGTTGACATCGAACATATGTTCGTATATAATTATTTCAAAAGTGGTAATTTCACCCAAAAGGAGGTGGCTTAATTGGATTTGGATTTTTTTCAACAACATGATATTTGGGCATTTACTCCTGAATATTCCCATGGCATGGGGGAAGTAACCAGAGTAATTGTATCGGCGGGAGAAGATAAGATTTTACCTATGACTATGAGAAGTTTTCGTAATAATCTATGCCGTTTTTATTCTATTGATTATTATAGCATGCGAAGAAAATATGGTCAGATAATAGGAAGTGTAAATTGTGTGCCCATACCCATAAGCAGCACCAAGATATTTATACAGCTGAAAGTCAGAAGTCCTAGAGTCAGAAATGATTGTGCCATGGGATATGTAGATATTGCTTCAATATCTCACCTGGGAGAATCAAGGGATAAAAGCAAAACGGAAATTGTGTTTAAGGATGAAAGAAAATTAGAAGTCATATGGGGTGTGGCAACAGTGAAGAAGCACATCAAGAATGCCAGACTGGTTTTAGATCATTATAGAAATGAAAAAGGTCTTGATGCCTATCCGGAGGAGTTGGAAAGATTATATTCCAATCTAGATAAGCCGGCCACAAAGGGGGATATTGTAATATTAGCCAGGGAAATACTAACCATTAAAAACAGTTTAAAGGAACATGAAAATAGGTTATAATTAAGAAAAAATGATTGAGGGTTATTGGCATGGATGAGATACAAGGCATGATAAGTGAAGTGGTCTTCAGAAATGAAGTAAATGGTTATACTGTTCTGGAATTGCAGGATGATGTGGAAGAGAATACTGTAGTAGGATATTTTCCCTACGTAAATATAGGGGAAACCATAAAAGCAGTAGGAACTTGGGTTGAACATCCCGATTATGGAAGGCAGTTTAAGATGGAGACCTATCAGGTAGTGACTCCTGCCACATTAAATGGAATAGAAAGGTATTTATCTTCGGGACTGATACCAGGCATAGGAGCTGCTACTGCGAAGAAGATGGTGGAGAAGTTTGGACTGGATACCTTGGATATAATTCAATACAACCCTCAAAGGCTTACCGAAATAGACGGCATAGGGCAAAAAAAAGCTCAAAAGATTTACGAAGCTTTTCAAGAGCAGAGAGAGCTCAAGGATATAATGCTTTTCCTTGAAAGCTATAATATTAGTCCTGCTTATGCAGTTAGGATTTATAAAACTTATGGAGCCAACACTATAAAGGTAATAAGAGAGAACCCATATAATCTGGCAGATGATGTGTTTGGCATAGGTTTCAAGATGGCAGACAGAATAGCTCAAAGCATGGGCATACCTCTTGATTCTGAATATAGAATAGCTTCGGGAACCAGATATGTGCTTAGTCAATTTCACAATAACGGTCATAGCTATATACCTCAGGATAAGCTCATAAAGACTGCTGCAGAGCTTCTCGATGTAAGAGAAGAAGCTGTAGAAAATATGTTGATGGGCTTGTATATAGATAGAAAAATAGTAGTGGATGATTTGGATGGTGTAAAGGCGGTATATTCAATTGCTTTCTACAAAGCAGAAGTAGGTGTTGCCAGAAGACTTTTAGCTTTGGCCCAATATCCGGTTTTTGAAGTCAATTTTGATATAGAGCATGAGATAAACCAAATAGAGAAAGAAGAGGGCATATGCCTTGCCACAAACCAGAAGGAAGCAGTGGAGAAAGCCGTAACAAAAGGTTTACTGGTTGTTACAGGAGGACCGGGAACCGGTAAAACCACAACTATTAAGGCAATAATAAGACTTTTTGAGAGGATGGGGTTATCTGTACTTCTGTGTGCACCCACAGGACGAGCAGCTAAAAGGATGCAGGAGGCTACAGGGAGAGAATCTAAAACAATACACAGGCTTTTGGAATATGGCTATGGAGACAGGGACGAAGATATGATGTTTCAGAGAAACGAGGATTCTCCCTTGGAGGCAAATGTAGTTATAGTGGATGAGGTATCCATGGTTGATATATTGCTGATGAATAACCTTCTGAAAGCTATAAGCGAAGGTACAAGGCTTATTCTTGTAGGAGATGTGGATCAACTGCCTTCCGTAGGGCCTGGCTGCGTTTTAAGAGATATAATAAACAGCGAGGCAGTAACAGTGGTAAGGCTTAATGAGATTTTCAGACAGGCTCAGGAGAGCCTTATAGTAGTTAATGCCCATAGAATAAACAAGGGTGAAGCTCCCATACTCAATATTAAGAACAAGGATTTTTTCTTTATGAGGGAGGAGAGTCAGACAGGAATTCTTGAAAAAATTAAAGAGCTTTGCAAGGATAGACTTCCAAAATATTCAGGTTATAGCAGCATTGAAGGCATACAGGTTTTGTCTCCTATGAAAAAGGGTATCTGTGGAGTTATAAATCTAAATACTGAACTTCAAAAAATACTAAACCCACCACATCCCACAAAAAATGAGAGGCAATACAGGGATATGATTTTTCGTGAAGGGGATAAGGTGATGCAGATAAGAAACAATTACAAAATGAAGTGGCAGAGCTTGTGGGATTCAGACTACGAAGGTGAAGGGGTTTTTAACGGAGATATGGGAATCATATCTAAAGTGGATAATGAGGAGCAGACTGTGGAAGTCATTTTTGACGGAGAAAGATTGGTGAGATATGAACCTTCAGATTTGGATGAGCTGGAATTGGCCTATGCAGTAACGGTTCACAAGAGTCAGGGTTCAGAATTTCCAGTATTGGTAATGCCAGTCATAGCAGGACCTCCAATGCTGCTCACCAGAAATCTGTTATATACTGCTTTGACTAGGGCAAAAAAAATGGTAGTATTGGTAGGACAGGAGAGATGCATTTACTCCATGATAAACAACAATTACGTGACGAGGAGGTATTCAGGCCTGGAGTACAGGCTCCGAAGGCTTGGAAACTGGGATGAATTTATGGGAAATACTATTTCCATCCAAGAATAAGTGCATATTATGCGGTGTCAAATGTGAAAAACACCTGTGCAATATTTGCGGTGCCTCCATCAGATTTATTCATGAAAGAAGATGTATGAAATGCGGCAAGGGTTTGGCAGATGATTATGGCAAAAATACATGTCCAGATTGCCTGGAGCGTAATTATAGCTTCCATTCAGCCTATTCCTGCTTTTATTATGTAGGTGCAGGCAGGGAGTTGATTCATAAGTTAAAATATGAAGGTAACCTGGAAATTGGATATATTTTGGCAAGATATATGGCATATGAAGCAAAGGTAAATAATCTTAGAACTGATATTATAGTACCTGTGCCTATTCATGAGTCGAAGCTTCAAAGAAGAGGTTTCAATCAGGTTAAAATAATAGGAGCTAATTTATCAAAGATGCTGGCTATTCCCATGTGGGATTGCCTTATAAGGAAGAGGGATACAAAGGATCAATCAACATTGGACAAAATAGGAAGAAAATTGAATATGATTGATGCATTTTCTCTAAATATGTTATATAATGTAAATAACATGAGAATCTTGCTCATAGATGATATATATACCACAGGGAGCACTGTGGATGAATGCAGCAAGGTACTTTTGGCATCTGGGGCCGAGCAAATATATGTTCTGACTGCAGCTGCAGGAGTAAATACCTAATTTTGGAGGTGGTTCGATGCCAGAACTTAGAAATTGTATTAGATGTGGTAGGGTTTTTGCATATACATACAGTCCTATATGTAGCAAATGTTTGGAACAAGACGAGGAAGATTTCAGGATTGTTAAGGATTATTTATATGACAATCCAGGTTCAAATGTATTTGAAGTATCCGAGGCTACAGGGGTATCAGTGGAAAAGATAATGAGGTTTCTGAGAGAAGAAAGATTGGAGATAAGTTCAGAAAACTCAAATTTAGTGCTTGAATGTGAATACTGTGGAAAACCGATTAGAACTGGGAGATACTGTGAAGAATGCAAAAACAAGCTTGCCAACGAGATGAGAAAAGAGTTTGGCCTTAGTCAGATGAGGCAGGAGTATGTAAGGAATACAGGTAAAGAAAAAATGTATATTGTGAAGAAGAGGGAAGGCAAATAGTGCCTTTCTTTTTTTTATTATCTATAAACTATCCAGTGTATTTTACCGATAATTAAAGTGAGTAGAAGATATATGAGGTGATATAATGGGGATTAACGTTGATAAAATTCCTGGAATCAGCAAAATATATAAGAATTTTTCTGTTGATAGAGAAAAAGGAGTGAGAGAGGTATCAGCTATACAAGGAAAGAAAGATGAATTGACCATCTCTCAGAAGGCAAAGGATTATCAAGTAGTGTCTAAAGCCATGAAAGCCTTAAGTCAAGTTCCTGACATCAGAGAAGATAAAGTAAATGAAATAAAGCAAAAGATGGACAAAGGCATTTATGACATAGATGGTAAAGACATAGCTGAGAAGATGCTGACAGGTGGATTTGACAGGAAGATATGAAGTAAATTGAAAGTTATGAGGTGATGCTGTCGTGGATAATATAGACAAGATAATACTCTCTCTGGAAAAAGAGAATAACGTATATAAGGAGCTTCTATCCATATCAAAAAAGAAAAAGGATGTCATAATAGACAATAAAATAGATGAGTTAGACAGCATTATAAAGATGGAAGGCAATCTGGTACTGGAAATAAGCAAGCTGGAAGATGAAAGAGAAAAGGCTGTGGATGAATTGGCAAAGGAACTGGGCTGCGATGGGAAAGAATTGAGTATAAGTTATTTATGCAGCAAGCTAGAAGATAGAAGAGTTGTTGATTTGAAAAAGATTGCCGATAACATTGGAAAAACATTGAGTGAACTGAAAGAGATCAATGATTTAAATGGTAAACTCATAGAGCAATCTCTTGAGTATGTGAACTTTTCCATAAATCTTGTGGCCGATATCATGGAAGAGCAAGGTTCATTCAGAGGCAATTCCTTATTTGATGCTAAGGTTTAGGGGGTATTATATGAGTTCATTTGGCGGATTAAGTATTGCAGTATCAGGTATTTTTGCTCAACAGAGATCACTTGATACTACAGGACACAATATTAGCAATGTAAATACACCAGGATATTCTAGACAAATCGCAATACATTCTTCCTCATCTCCTGTGCAGGTAGGCTATACCAGTGCTGGAACAAAAATGAGCAAAGGTACTGGAGTAGATATTATTCTTATAACACAGTATAGAGATGAATTTTTAGATGCTAAAGTTAGAAAGAATAATAAAGAATTGGGTTATTGGGAGGCTCTCCTAACTGGAGTGGAAGATTTGGAAGGTATTTTTAATGATTATACAGATGAAGGAATACAAACTGCCATGAATAATTTCTGGGATGCATGGGAACAGTTGTCCAAGCCAACAGGAAGACTTACTTCAAGAGCTCTGGTGAAAGAAAGCGCTATAGCATTAGTAGAATCCATAAAAAACACGGATCAGCTTCTCAAGGATTATAGAGCAGATAAAGATAAGGAAATAATGGAAAATGTAGACAGAATTAATGAAATCACAAAGAGAATTGGAGAGCTTAATGATCTGATCATTAAGGTTGAAGCAAATGGAGCAGTTGCCAGTGATTTTAGAGATGAGAGGAATCTTCTTTTGGATGAGCTTTCCCAATTAGTAGATCTTCAGGTGGTTGATGGCAAATCTGTCACCGTAATGATAGAAGGCAGAGCTGTAGTGGATGGGAAGCATGTGGAACAACTTAAAGCAGTACCTGATCCATCAAAAAACGGATTGATAAAGCTGGTATGGGAAAGAGATAACCAGGCAGTAGAAATAAGTGGCGGTAGGATAAAAGCTTTATTTTATACAAGAGATGAACTTGTAGACAGTTTTAGGTCCAGATTGGATGAAATGATAAAGGGTTTGGCAGCAGAAGTAAACAGCATCCATATTACCGGTTACGGTGTAAGTGATGATATACAAAGAAAGTTTTTCATAAATAGTGGGGATCCAACCAGTGATTATATTGATATGTCCAATATCGCATTCAATCCTGAATTGAATGACTATGACAATATTGCTGCTGCTTTGAATCCGCCACCTTACAACTATGAAGATAATGTGATAGCTCTGAAAATACTGGAGATCAGGGACAAAAAGGTTTTTGGAGATACTAAATATGATATATCACAGGCCAAATATGATTTTGACGAATACTACAGGAATATCATTTTAGACTTAGGTAAAGTTGGATTGGAAGCATCCATTAATGTAGAAGCTCATAACTCCGTGAATACAGAGTTGGAGAACAAAAGAGGAGGTATTATGGGCGTTTCTCTTGATGAAGAGATGACCAATCTTATAAGGTTTGAGCATTCTTATAATGCGTCAGCCAGAATGGTGAATGTAATGGACGAAATGATTGATATAGTAGTGAATAGGTTAGGAATAGTTGGAAGGTAGGTGTGCGTTAGATGAGAACTACATTTGGTAGCTTAAATACAGCAAATAGCGGGCTCTTTGCCAGCCGCAAAGCCCTGGATGTTATCAGCCACAATATAGCAAATGCGGAAACAGAAGGGTATTCTCGGCAGGTGGTAAAGCAGAGAGCTTCTACGCCCATATGGGGAGATCCAAGAGGCATTATAGGTACTGGTGTAGAGACCTATAATATTGTAAGAATCAGAAATGAGTTTTTGGATAAGAAATATTGGACTCAGAACAGGGCTGTAGGGCAATGGGGGATAAAGCAACAGAGCCTTGAAAGCCTTGAATCCATTTTCAATGAACCATCTGATACAGGTCTTAGACAGGTTATTGATGAGTTTTTTGTTGCTTTAGATGAACTTGCTAAAAAAACAGGGGATTCTACAAGACGCATAGCTGTAGTTGAAACAGCCAATACATTGGCTAAAACTGTAAATAGGCATGGAAATGAAATAATCAGCGCCATAAGAGAAGTTAATGAAGAGGTTAAAAGCAAGGTGGATGAAATAAATTCTCTTGCTTTTCAGATAGCAGCCATAAACAAACAAATATTTAATATGGAACTGGGGGATTCTCAAGCCAATGATCTAAGAGATCAGAGAAATGTTCTTATTGACAAGCTTTCCAAGATAATAGATATAAGCGTAAGTACCACAAAAGATAAAAATAACAATGAATACCTCAACATAAAGATTGGCGGCATAACATTGGTTGATCATACAAACTATAGCGAAATGGCTTATGTTGAGGAAGATGTGCCAGGCATAAGTGACCTTGGAGCAGGAAAGATGGCCAAGATCGTATGGAAGGGGCTAGAGAGTCAGGAAGTAAAAATTCAATCAGGAGAACTAAAGGGTCTCTTGGACGTTAGAGATGGAAACGGCGTTGGACTGAATTATAGAGGATTGCCTTATTATCTGGAAAAACTCAATGAGTTTGCAAGAGAATTTTCAAACAAGGTCAATGAAATACATAGAAAGGGTATTGACTTTAATGGTAAGGCAGGAGGAAACTTTTTTGATGTTCCTGATGGGAATCCTGATAATATCAATTGCCTCAACTTTGCCGTATACGGTGCATTGTTGGCAGATGCGAATTTGATAGCAGCTTCCTCCGATATGGGAGGAGAAAGCAATAATGAAAATCTAAAGAATATTATCGAATTGAAGAATAAGACTGATATGTTTAGTTCCACCAAGGGAACGCCTGATGATTTTGTAAAAGCATTATTGTCATCTCTTGCAGTAGACGCTGAGCATGCGAAAAGAATGTCAATAAACTCCCAAGTCCTTATAGCAGATACAGAAAACAGGAGAATGTCTGTATCTGGGGTTCTGTTGGATGAAGAAATGGGAAACATGGTGAAATTTTCTGAAGCATATAATGCTTCTGCTAGAATGGTAACCATTTTGGATGCCATATTGGACACCACCATCAATAAACTAGGTTTGGTAGGAAGATAGTGAGGTGATTTTATGCGTGTTACCAATAACATGATGGTAAACAATTTATTGAGAAATCTATATAAAAATTACACTAAAATGGATAAATCCCAGCAAATGCTGTCTTCACAAAGAAAATTCCTCAGGCCTTCCGATGATCCTATTGGTGTCACAAGAAGCCTTCGATTGACTACTGAGATAGTCAATATGCAACAATATAAGAGGAATACACAAGATTGTGACTCATGGCTTCAAAGCAGTGAGCAAGCTGTTAACAATGCAATATCCGTAATGCAGAGAATAAGAGAGTTGACAGTGCAAGGATCTACGGGAACCTATTCCGAACAAGACAGAAAGAAGATTGCCGATGAGATTGCAGAGTTAAAAAATGAACTGATAAGCGTTGGCAATACCACATACGCCGGTAGCTATCTATTTTCTGGTTTTAAGACAGATAAAGCCCTTCTTAATGCAGATGGGACCTATGATTTGGATGGAGGGATACTTAGCGGCGGAGAGATAATCGAGGTCAATGTTGGAGTAAATGATAGAATCGGCATGAATATTTTGGGGCAGCGAATTTTCGGCAGCATGTCAACAACTACATATGAAGAGTATGTATTGAAAGGTATAAGTGAATTCAAAGGTGTATCTTTTGACAGTTCAAATAATAAATTGGTTATAAGCTATAATGGAACCCAGTATACTATTACCATGCCTGAAGAAAAATATACTTCAATAGATGGATTGAGATTTGTTCAGGATCTGAATGATGCAATAGCCAGCGCATCTCCCGCAACTACTCCTGCTTTAAATCAGTTAATTAAAGCTTCTTTAGAGGATGGAAAGGTAGTATTGAAGGGACCAAGAGGCTTTAACATAGAAAACAGCACAACCATGGATGTAAAAGATATCATGGGAATGGAAAAAGATCAGAATGCAGTACTGACAAAGGTTACAGTATCAGATCTTGACGATATTGATCAGGGAGTATTCAATGGTTCTACAACATACCTGTTGAAAGCTTCCGATGATTTTGCTGGAACTACAGCAGCCGCCAACTTTACTATATATTACGGTGATAACACATATACCATAACAATGGATAGAGAATATAAGAGTACAGAAGATAAAGAATTCATATATGATTTTAACAAGAAGTTGGCAGAGATCCCCGGCTTGGCAGGACATGTGTCATTATCTGTAAAAGATGGGCAGTTTGCAATAACAGCAGATAAGCAATTTAAATTGGAAGCTACTTCCGACTTTGATCAATTGGGATTTGATAATAGTAGTGTTAACGGTAGTGGTCTTAAAGGTGCAAAAGCTGCTTATGCCGCAGAAGGAGGCAAGCTGGATTTATTTAATGATAAGATATCTATATCAGCACCTGAAAACCAGCTTTATATAAAATATGGAGACAAAATCTATTCCATAAACTTATCTGAAGAAGAATATGGTTATGGTACAACCAAGACATTTAATGATTTGATAAAAGACATTCAGAGCAAAATAAACAGTATACCTGAGCTAAAAGGCTATGTTAATGTGACAGAAGAAAATGGAAGCATTAGATTCTATGCAGATCAAGCTTTTGAGCTGGTTTATGGAATGAAAGGTAACTTTGCAAGCGTATCTCCAACTATAACTACAACTAATGATAGATTTGATATTAAACTTGGTGATGGCTCACCAATAACCATTAAGCTTCCTCAAGGCAGTTATTCAATAGATGATTTTACTCAAGCTTTGCAATCAGCTATTGATTCTGAACTAGCACTTAGAGGTAAGATTATTGTCTCCAATGATGGTACAAATATATCTTTTTACTCACAGTTGCCAATAACTCTGTCGCCAGCAAATGGATCTGGATTGATAACATCAGATTCTTCATCAAGCAGTAAGCTCATGGATTCAATTGGATTTAATACAGCAAAGGAAAGCGTTTACATTGGCGATAGGGTAGAATCAGGAAGTGCTACTCAACTACTGGGCGTTATTGATCAGCTTGTAAAAGATTTGAATTCAAACAATTCTGAAGGCATAAGCAAAGCTCTTTCCAGGATAGATGCCCATATAGCAAATCTTAACGCTGTGAGAGCAGAAATAGGAGTTAAAACAAATAGATTGGAATTAACATTAAACAGAATAGAGGATGACAATATAAACTTAAAAGGACTCTTGTCCAAGAACGAAGATGTAGATATGGCTGAAGCCATAATGAATCTCCAAATGCAGCAGAATGTTTATAATGCTGCCTTGTCTGTAGGTGCAAAGATAATAAGCTTATCCCTGGTGGATTTTATTAATTAAGGAGGCTTAAGCCGTGAAAATAAAAACCAAGTTTTTTGGTGAAATAGAAGTAGAAGAAAAGCAAATTATAAATTTTGTTGAAGGAATCCCAGGTTTTCCTGAATATGAGCGATATGTGCTAATCAATGATGAGGAAGTGGGTTTCACATTCCTTCAATCAATAGACGAATGGAGTCTATGTTTCATTACTCTGCCTCCTGCCACTATAGTGGGAGACTATAGCTTTGATTTAAGCGATGAAGCTGTAGAAAAGCTGGAACTAGAAAAACCAGAAGATGCTATAACTTTAGCAATATTAAATATACCTGAAGACTTTAAAAAAATGACAGCCAATCTGAGGGCTCCCATAGTAATAAATGTGAAGAACAACAAAGGAATACAGGAGCTTTTGGATGGAGACAATTACAGCATGAAACATCAGGTTTTTAAGGGGGATGTGTAATGCTGGTATTGTCGAGAAAGAAAGATGAAGCAATACTCATTGGCGATGACATAGAAATAATTGTTACAGAAATAGCAGAAGACAAGGTTAAAATAGGTGTTAGAGCACCCAAGAACATGAAAGTATTACGTAAGGAGCTTTTGGAACAAGTGAAAGAAGAAAACATCCATTCCGCCGAATCAAAGGTGGATTTGGAAGCTCTTGCCAAAGTTATGAAAAAGTAATGATATGAAAAGCTTTGCAGTGACAGCCCTTGCGGGTGCTAGTATATCAAAAAATCTACAAAAAAATAAAATTAACCGCAAAATTTTTTAAAAAAGTATAAAGTTCTATAAAATACTAGCCGATAATATAAACAAAAGCAATGAATAAATCTCTAAAACATAGGGCCCATGTAGAGGAGATGCAACTTTGCACATAAATTCCGGAAAGGAATCCGGATAAATTAAAATTCAAGGAGGAAGAAAAAATGAGAATTAACAACAATTTAATGGCAATGAACACTCATAGACAATTGAGCATTACAAACACTTCAGCATCAAAATCAATGGAGAAATTGAGCTCTGGTTACAGAATCAACAGAGCAGGCGATGATGCTGCTGGTCTTTCAATTTCTGAAAAGATGAGATCACAGATCAGAGGTCTTAACATGGCTTCTAAGAATGCTCAAGATGGTATCTCTTTAATACAGGTAGCAGAAGGTGCTTTAACTGAGACACACGAAATGCTACAGAGAATGAGAGAATTAGTAGTTCAAGCAGCAAATGATACTAATACAACAGAAGAAAGAATTAGAATAAATGAAGAGTTAGCAGAATTGGAAAAAGAAATAACTGCTATTACTGAAAAAACTGAGTTCAACAAAAAGACACTATTGTCTGGAAGCTTTGCAACTTCAGAAATAAATCTTCAGGTTGGAGCAAACTGTGGTCAGTTCATTTCCTTCACAATAGGAAATATGAGTGCATCTGAGATAGGAGTTAGCGGTATTGCTGCTGCTGTTTCAAATGGAGACGCTAATGCGATCACAGCTAAGATAAAGGATATTGATACTGCAATAGAAAAAGTTTCTGTACAGAGATCCAAATTAGGAGCTATCCAGAACAGATTAGAGCATACTATCAAGAATCTTGATAACACAGCAGAAAACTTACAGGCTGCAGAATCAAGAATTAGAGATGTAGACATGGCTAAGGAAATGATGGAATTCACAAGACAGAACATTCTACAACAAGCAGCAACATCTATACTTGCTCAAGCAAATCAAGCTCCACAAACAGTGTTGCAATTATTGAGATAATCAGTTCTATAAAGAACCGGAGAATTTTCCTCCGGTTCTTTTTTTTATATAAAATTAAAAATAGGAAATTTATTTAAGTAATTTATTTGTCGAAAATCTTTAAGCCATCAATAAAAGTGTCGATATATTATATAGTGGCATTATAATTATAGAAGCAAGGTGGTATGCAGATGAGAATAAGCCTTTGTATGATAGTAAAAAATGAAGAGAAAAACATTGTTAATTGTTTAGATAGAGCTTTAAAAGTAGTAGATGAGGCTATAGTGGTAGATACCGGATCTACAGATAACACTATGAAGCTTTTATTAGATAATTATGGAGAAAATGAGAAAGTTAAAATTATCCAATATGAGTGGGAAAATGATTTCAGCAAAGCCAGAAATAAATCTATAGAATATGCAACTGGAGATTGGATATTAGTATTAGATGCAGATGAGAGAATTTTTTGCGATAGGGAAAAGCTTGAGAGATTTCTGGAAAGCAGAGAAGATAAAGCATATATAATCCCAATTTATAATATTATGGACAGGTATAATATTATTATTTCTTCAACCATGATTAGGCTTTATAAAAATGAGAATCCGATGTATAGTGGAGCTATTCATGAACAGATTTTTGTTAATGGTAGGAGTTATTTAGGTGATATTATAGATGGGAATATATGTAAAATATATCATTATGGTTATACAGAATCCGTATTTAAAGAAAAAAATAAACAGGATAGGAATATGAGCATTATTAAGAACCAGATAGATGAAAATTCAGAAGTATCTTTTCATTGGTACAATAAGGGTGTCATGGAAATGTGTGAAGGAAATTATGACACAGCTATTGATGATTTTATAAAAGCCCATAAACTTAGCAATAAAACCAGGATGGCTTTTCACAATGATTTGGTCTTAAGACTTTTGCAGTGCATGCTTATGGAGAAAAAATATAAAATGGCAATTGAATTTATAAAGAATGTAGTTAGTGACCCAATAATTGGACAAATACCAGATATATATTATTACTGGGGTATAGCTCATGCTAAAAGAAAAAACTACTCTTTGGCAGTAAAAAATTTTAAGAAAGCTATAGATTTAGGAGAATATGAAAAGGGTATTACAAAGTATGGAGCAGGCAGTTTTTTGCCAAAGATTGAATGGGCAAAGGTGCTTCTTCTAGAAAAAAAGAAAGAAGAAGCAATAGCTAAGTACAAAGAAGCTGTATTTGATGAGCATAATGTCACTAGACAAGGATTAGAGGAGTTGAAATATTTATTAAGAGAAGAAAATAGGCTGGAAGAATTAAATCAGTTGGAAAAAGATTTATCAAGCCACAAAGGAAGCGAAGGTACTTCAGTAAACTCAGAATTATTAAGCAGTGAGGATTTTTATAAGTTTAAAAATGAAATAAAAGATAATATACAACTATTAATCGAAAATGGAATGATAAAGGAAGCTAAAGAAGCTATTAAAGAATATGAAAGTATTGTAGGAAATGATGTAGATATCTTTTCCATCAAAGGAGTTGTTGCAATGATGGAAGGTGATATGAAAGAAGCAGAGATGGCTTTTAAGGAAGGTTTGAAAATTGATGAAACAAGTTTTGATTTACAATATAATCTAGCTTATTTATATCAGATGAATGGCGATAATCAAATGGCTATATACCATTATGAAAAAGCTTTTAAATATGCTAAAGAAAAAAATGATGCAGATGAAATATACAGAATATTACAAGAATTAAATCCCAGAGATGACCAACTGATATCATCAGAGACAACAATTCCGAATACAAGCATAATTATATTGACGTACAATAATCTTGAATATACCAAGTTGTGTATAGACAGCATAAGAAAGTATACTCAAAAAGGTACATATGAGATTATTGTAGTAGATAATCATTCTACAGATGGGACAGTGGATTGGTTAAAAGAGCAGAAAGACTTAAAGTTGATACTAAATGATGAGAATTATGGTTTCCCTAAGGGATGCAACCAAGGGATACAAGCAGCAAAGGAGAATAATGACATTATATTGTTGAATAATGATGTCATAGTTACACCTAATTGGCTGAATAATTTGAGAAAATGTTTGTATAGCAGTAAAGATATAGGGGCAGTAGGAGCTATAACTAATTCTTGTTCCAATTATCAAGCAATACCTGTTAATTATTCTAATTTGGATGAGATGATCCGTTTTGCAGAAAGTAATAACATAAGCAATAATTCTTTATGGGAAGAGAGATTAAGACTAGTTGGCTTCTGTATGCTTATAAAAAATGAAGTAGTGCAAAAAGTAGGCCTGATGGATGAAATATTTACTCCAGGTAATTTTGAAGATGATGATTATTCTTTCAGGATAAGAAAAGCAGGTTATAGATTGATGCTATGCAAAGATAGTTTCATCCATCATTTTGGAAGTGCATCATTTGGCAAGGTTTCTAATCAATACAGGGAACTACTTATAAAAAATAGAGAGAAGTTTGCTAAAAAGTGGGGATTTGATCCTTATCACATAATTGAAATAAAAAAAGAGATAACACAGCTTATATGCCAAGAAAACAAAATAGGGGATATTAAAGTCTTGCATATAGGATGTGCCGGAGGCGGGACACTTCTAGATATAAAAAATGCTATTCCATCAGCTCAATTATATGGAATAGATGCCATAAAAGAAGCTGTTGTGAATACAAGCCATTTCGCACATATAGAGATTGGAAAGCTGAAAGAAATAGAAGCCTTTAAGACTAGTATGTTCGATTATATAATTATTACCGAACCTCAAAGGGATGAAATAAGCATTCTAGAAATTTTAAGAAATGTTAAAGATCACTTAAAGGATGAAGGAAAAGCTTTTATTTGCTTATATCAGGAAGTACTGACTTTAAACAATAAATTAAAGAATAAGTTGTTAGAAGGAGTAGGAGATTTTAAGTTTGAGATAGTTCAAGTTAATGGACAAAGAATATTTTCTATGGAGAAGTATTACAATGAAGAAGCTGCAGATGATATGAAACTTACTCTTTATGGAAAAGTTGATTTAGATAATATAGATTGTGAATTAACTAAAGATGATATTACTTTAAAAGAAGAATGTATAAAGGTTATTAGAAGATTAGATAACAATATAGATTTTGAGAATAATTTAGAAAGATTGAGAACTCTTGTTAGCAGCCCTAATATAGAAATTGAAGAGTTGAAAGATATCATCTTAAAACATGGAATTGATAAAGTAAATTTACTTAATATAGTAGGAATTACATTCTATCAAATTAATATTCTTGATAAAGCTTTATATTTGTTAAAAGAAGCATTTAGATTAGACAATAAAAACACTGATACTATTTACAATATTTGTCATATATTACATGAAATTAATGAGAATAAACTTGCCTTAGAATTTTTGAAAAATACTAGCATTACTGAAGATGATTTAGAGTTTTATCAACTTAAGCAGCAAATAGAGGAGGCAATATAATGAATAATAATAAAATATGTTTTATAAGCTGTGTCAACAATCAACAGCTGTACAGGGAGGCCCTCTATTATATTAATCAATTAGAAATACCAGAAGGATATGAAATTGAATGTATTTCTGTAGAAAATGCTGATTCCATGACCAGAGGATATAATAAAGCAATGAAAGCTTCGGATGCTAAATACAAAGTGTATATGCATCAAGATGTATATATAATTAACAGGTCATTTATAAAAGATATATTAAATATATTTAGAAGCAATGAAAAAATAGGTATGCTGGGAGTAACTGGTGCTAAGGTTATTCCAACCAATGGAGTATGGCTGGAATCAAAGAATAAATATGGAAAGGTTTATGACACCCATACTGGTCAAGTCGGTTTATTAAGTTTTGATGAAGTAAAAAACGCTTATGAGACTGTTCAAGCAATAGATGGGCTTATTATGATTACGCAATATGATATACCATGGCGCCAAGATATATTTGATGGATGGTATTTTTATGATGTATCTCAAAGTATAGAATTTATGAAATCTGGTTATGAAGTAGTCATTCCTAAACAAACATCTCCTTGGGTAATACATGATTGTGGTGTTACTGGTGCTCGAGATGGATATGAAGATTATAGGAAATTATTTTTGGAAGAGTATTCAAAAGATATTTTTCCTTTAGTTAGTATTTTGATACCTACATTTAATCGACCAGAGTATTGTAAGTTAGCCCTTGACAGTGCTTTAAATCAAACATATAAGAATATCGAAATTATAGTGGGCGATGATAGTACAAATGATGAAACCGAGCAATTAATGAGAGAAAATTATCTAAATAAATATAGAAATATAAAATACTACCACAATGAGAAAAATTTAGGACAATTTGATAATGACATAAAGTTATATGAAATGGCAAAAGGTGAGTATATTAACTTTCTAATGGATGACGACTTATTTGAAGAAACTAAAATTGAAAAAATGATGAATTATTTTATTTTTGATGAGAAGCAAGAAATTACTTTAGTTACTTCACATAGAGCTGTTATAGATAGTAATGGTGAAATAAAGGAGATATTTAAAGGTACAGATAAAATATTTAATGACAATATGGTTATTGACGGAAAAGAACTTGGTGATTTTATATTGATGAATATCTATAATTGCATAGGTGAACCAACAACAGTATTATTTAGAAAGGATAAACTTATAGAGCCATTTGGTGTATTCAATGGACGAAGGTATGGTTGCAATGTAGACCAAGCTTCATGGCTTAATCTTTTATCTATGGGAAAAGCAGTATATATCAATGAAGTATTAAGCTATTTTAGAGTTCATCAAGGACAACAGCAGCATAATCTGAATATACTTCTAAAAGGCTATACAGATTATATACATGAAGTTATAACAGGTAGAGAGAAAGGTTTTTTAGCAGATGATGATAAGTATATTTACACTATAAGAGAATTTATTAAATTTGGTGAAGAAAAAATAATAAAGCCATTAGATGAGGCAGGCTTCAAGTCAGAAGAATATGAGAACTTAAAGAAGTACTATGATTGGCTTAAGGAAGAGAATAATAAAATCGGTTTTTTGTATAAAGGTAATAATGATTTACCTTTGGTTAGCATTCTTATTCCTGCGTATAATCAAACAAAGTACTTAAAAGATGCTTTGGAAAATGCAATCAATCAAACATATCCCAACATTGAAATAATAATTGGTGATGATAGCACAACTAATGAAGTAGAAGAGTTTATCAAACCTTATTTAGCTAAGTATAATAATATCGTTTATTTTAAAAATGAAAGAGTAGAAATGGATTATGGTTATAAAAATCATATGGAATGCTTGAAGAGAAGTAATGGAGAGTATATCAACTTTTTGAATCATGATGACATGTTTCATCCTCAAAAAATTGAACGTATGATGGATTATTTCTTAGCGAATCCTAATGTTGTGTTAGTTACATCTGTTAGACAACCAATTGATGAAAATAACAAAGAATTGCCTTTAGATGTTTCCTTTAGAAGATTATTTAATGAAGATACAATTATAAGTGGTTATGATTTAAGCAGAATTGTTATAAGTAAATTACTAAATGTGATTGGTGAGCCAACAACTGTTTTGTTTAAGCGTAAATATATGGATGAAAATAAGTATGGTTATTTTAACGATACTAGATTTAGGAATATATCAGATGTTGCTAACTGGTTTACAGTATTGCAATATGGAGATGCGGTTTATATTTCAGATATTTTAAGTTACTTTAGAGTGCACTCTGATCAAAATTCAAATAAACCTGAAGTTCATCTTAGTGGAGTTGCAGCTTGGTATGAATTAATTAAACATAGTTATAAGAAAGGAATTATTAGAAATATAAATGAGTACAAAACATTGGTATATACTTGGTTAAATAAGTTTATGCCAAATCTAAAAAACATATCTGATGATATTAATATGGAACTAAAAGGCCAGTTATCAAATGCTTTTAAAGAGGCTATAAATGATTTGATTAATAAAAAAGTTGAAAGTTATAAAGAATGTCCTATTTGCAACCAGAAGGTCGAAAGGTTTTTGCCGTATCAATATAAAAAACATAAATCTGATTTCATTTATAAATATAAAACTATTGGTAGTGATGTAGAAAATTTTTTATGCCCCAATTGTTATTGTCATGATCGCTCGAGACATATTGTTATGTATTTTGACGCGAAGGACATTTGGACAAACCATATAATAAATAAGAGAGTATTTCATATAGCTCCTGAGACTCATATACAACAAATAATAAGTAAACTGAAGACTAAAGAGTATGTTTGTGGTGATTTATACCCTACAAATGATACTATTATGAAAATTGATATTACTAATATACCATATGAAGATAATCATTTTGATTTTATTATTTGTAACCATGTTTTAGAACATGTTCCAGATGACTTAAAAGCAATGAGTGAAATATATCGAGTATTAAATAAAGGTGGATATGCAGTTTTGCAAACTCCCTATTCACCTTTAATAGAAGAATCTTATGAAGATAAAAATATTATAACAGATTATGAAAGACTAAAATATTATGGGCAAGTAGATCATGTGAGAATATATGGACTAGATTTATTTGAAAGGTTAAAAAGTGCTGGATTTAAATTAAATATTATTAAGAATGATGAACTTTTTGATAGGGAAACATGTGAAAGGTATGGAGTTAATTATAGAGAAGATTTGATTTTAGTTAGTAAATAAAGAGTAAAGGTGTGGTAAAATGATACAAGTCACAAAAACCTACTTGCCAAATAAAGACAAATTCAAAAGTTATATAGACAATATATTTGAATCTGGTTGGATTACAAATAATGGGCAATATGTAAAGAAATTAAAAAGTAGTCTTGAGGATTACTTAGGAGTAAAGAATTTGCTGCTAGTTAGTAATGGAACATTGGCTTTACAAGTAGCATATAGGTTATTGGAGTTGGAAGGTGAGGTAATTACTACACCTTTTAGCTTTGTAGCAACAACAAGCAGCTTAGTCTGGGAAGGCTTGAAACCTGTATTTGTAGATATTGATAAAGATACATTTTGTATAGATTATAGAAAAATTGAAGAGAAAATAAGCGAGAAAACAACAGCTATTTTACCTGTACATGTATTTGGAAATGGCTGTGAAGTTGAAAAAATTGATGAAATAGCAAAGCAGCATAATTTAAAAGTAATATACGATGCTGCGCATGCCTTTGGAATTAATTATAAAGGACAAAGTATCTTGAACTTTGGAGATATATCTGTGTTGAGTTTTCACGCAACAAAGGTATTTCACACCATTGAAGGTGGTGCTTTGATAATTAATGATGATAAATTATACGAAAAAGCACAAAGGATGATTAATTTTGGTATTACAGGACCTGACAATATAGATGGTATAGGAATTAATGCTAAGATGAACGAATTTCAAGCAATTATGGGATTATGTGTTCTAGATGAAATAGACGAAGTTATAAAGAAAAGAGAAAAAGTATATGAAATGTATATAAGTTTGTTAAATGAAAATAAGAATATAAAGCTTCAAAATTATAATAAGTTTTGCACTAATAACTATGGATATTTTCCTGTAGTTTTTCAGGATGAAAGAACCTTATTAAAAGTAAAGAAATCATTAGAAGACAATGGTATTTATCCTAGAAGGTATTTTTATCCTTCATTAGATACATTGAAGTATTTAGTAAGTGAACATATGGAGTATTCTAATGATATTTCAAAAAGAATACTATGTTTACCAATAAGTAGCTATTTAACTGAAAATGACGTTGTACAAATTGTAACAATTATTGATAAAATTTTGTGCTAGTTTACTTATGTTAGTAAATATAAAGGAGTATTTATATGAGTGATTTATTAGCCATATTAAAAGATAGGATAGAAAAGGAAAGCGAATATTTAAAATATACTTTTATATATGACTTATCTCAAATTGAAAAATGGCATTATAATCCTGTAAGATTGAATATATAATTAACCAAACTATGCAATCAAGATTGTACTTCTTGTAATTGTGGACCTACAATAGATTTACGAGATGAATTAACCCCTCAAGAGATAAAGAAAATAATAAATCAAATTTGCTATACTATTAGCATTAAGAATATTGCATTTACCGGTGGTGAACCTTTAACCAAGAAAGAATTCTTAGATATAGCGTATGAAGCCAGTACGAGAAGCCAAAAAGTATCGATTACTACAAATGGTCAATTGATCAAAAATATCGATATTGCAAAAAAAAATTATTAATAGTGGGGTTAAAAATTATGCTTTATCATATCATGGAATCGGAGTTCATGATAAGTTTACGAGAACAAGTGGTGCCGAAGAAAATTTAAGAAATAGCATAAGATATTTGAAAATTGCTTCTGAAGAGTTGAATGTAAAAATTAGAATAAAAATAGGTCACCTAATTACTGAATTATCCTATCCATACTTAGATGAAATAATGAGATTTTGCGAAGATAATGAATTAGAGTTGTATTTAGAAATACCTGATACAGAAATACCTGTTTTTGCTGGAACTCATATGAAAAATGTAATAATTACTGATAATTATAAAATAACGCAAATAATTAATAAATTATTATTATGGAAGAAACAAGTTAAACCTATATTGATGGAATATCAAAGTATTCCCTTTATAAATAGATATATGCAAAAAAAGAAATTATTTCAACATACCCTATTGGATTTTATGATATTTATATTGATTGTATGGGAAATGTATATACTGGTTGTTGGTGTTTGCCGCCGGTAGGTAATGTCAGAGAGATACCGCTAGAAGAAATATTTAATAGTAATAAAGTCCAAGAAAATATTTTTAAAATGTTGTTAAGAAAATGTAATGGTTGTACTTGTGGGTATAATATTATGTCTAAATATTATATACCTTATTTAATTGAAGTAGAGCAAATGTTAGGAACAATTGAGGGAGTGGAATAACTTGATAAAGAAGAGGGCTATTATAATATTTTCTGGATACAATCAAAGAGCAATCATAGCATTTTGCAGAGTTGCGGAAAAACAAAAGGTTCCATTAATTATTATAGCTAAATCTGAGAGTGATCCTATATTTGATACAAAATATGTTAAATATGTAAAGTATATAAGGGAAAAGCTAGATTTAGATTTATCATATTTCAAATACATTTTAAATTATATAAAATCCACAGAAGTTTTTGATGAATACTTTATTTTACCTAGTTCCGAAGCATTAAACATATTCTTACTGAAAAATAGAGAAGAGTTAGAATCGTTAAATTTCATGATTCCTCTGGTAGATGAGATAACTTACAATTTGATATCAAATAAATATGATTTTGGAGAGTTATGCAAAAAACATGGAATAAAAGTACCTAAAGAGATTAAAGTAAATGATATAAATAGATTTCCGATTGTTATTAAACCAAAAAGTTATTATACACGTGATGGAAGAGCAATAGCTCCACAAATAATTAAGAATATGAAAATGTTAAAGGATTTTATTGCGCAAAATAATTTGGGGGATTTTTACATTCAGGAATATGTGGAAGGAGAATCTTATTATCTATTATATTATTTCTCAAAAGATGGAAGTTATGAGTCATTTTCACAGAAGAATATTCTTCAGCAAAGTAAAGGTAAATCAATTGTAGCTGCAATATCAGCGAAAGTTCATAAAGATGATATATCAAATAAATTTGTTGAAATGTTTAAAAGTGTTGGATTTACAGGACTTATAATGGTAGAGATTAGACTTTATAAAGGTGAATATTACATGATTGAAGCAAATCCAAGACTATGGGGTCCATCACAATTATTTGTAGATTCCAATTGCTGTTTTTTTGAGTCTTATTTAAAAGACATGGGATTTAATATAAATATGAATGAATCCTGCAATACAAAGGACAATGTAAGATATTTTTGGTTAGGTGGTTTGATAGAATCATTATATAAATATGGAGAAATTGTATTTCACACTGATAACCATGATATATTTTTGAGGGATTTTCATGAATATTTGTCTAATGAAATATATTTAAGGGAGGATACTCAAAATGTGTTTATTAAAGAAATAATTGGCTTACTAGGAGGTGATTAAAATGAATATATTTGAACTTAAAAAACTTTTTATTGAGCAGAGTAAGCACTCGGGATATCAAGCTTTATCGAGTAAATTATTGCAATTTATAGATATTGATAAAAAATATATTAAAAGTAGATATGAAAGGGAAAGGCTTAAGTATATCCTGGAGAATATTGATATTGAAAATAAAACAGTATTAGATATTGGTGGAAATACAGGATTTTTTACATTTGAATTAATAGATAATGGTGCGAAAAAAGTATGCTATTATGAAGGAAATAAAACCCATGCAAAATTTGTAGATGGTGCAGCGGATATTATTGGCATTAGAAATAAAATAGAGATAAATAATGAGTATTTTACATTCAATGAAAAATTAAATGATAAATATGATTTATTAATTTTATTAAATGTTTCGCATCACATTGGTGATGATTATGGAGATAAAAAGATATCCATAGAAAAAGCGAAAGAAACTATATTGAATCAGTTAAACTATTTGTCAACAATTGCTGAGACCATGGTTTTTCAAATGGGATTTAACTGGAAGGGTAATAGAGAGTTAGGACTATTTCAAGGTGGCACAAAAAAAGAAATGATTGATTTTATAAAGGAAGGTACTAGCGGATACTGGAGAATTTATAAAATTGGTATAGCAGAGAGCATAAATGAGGTTATCGAATATCATGATTTAGATGATAAAAATATTAATAGATGGGATAGTATGGGAGAATTCTTGAACAGACCTATTTTTATAATGAAATCTTTAAGATTTAATCCATAATGTTTTAGATCAATAAATCAGGAATCAAAATATTAACAAAATAACATAACAGGTGATGAAATTGAAAAGTATAATGCTTATTGGATACAATGGACAACTAGGTTCAGAAATAATAAGGATCATGAAAGATTTATCACAATATAAAAAGCTTATTGTTATAAAAGTAAACTCCAGCAAGCTTGATATTGCTAATAAAGGTTCCGTATTAAACCACATAAACAATGTTAAACCTGATATCATTATTAATTGTGCTGCCTATACCAATGTTGATCAAGCAGAAGAAGATTATGAAGAATCTTTTAGAGTAAACTCATTAGGGCCTAGAAATCTAGCAATTGCTGCAGAATCTGTAGGAGCAAAGCTTATTCATATTTCAACTGATTATGTGTTTGATGGCAAAGGAGTTATTGTAAATGGTGAAAAAACACCATATAAAGAGTATGACACTCCAAATCCTATTAATGTATATGGAAAATCAAAATTATTAGGAGAAAATTATGTGAGAGAATTCTGTAGTAAGTATTTTATTGTAAGAACCTCATGGCTTTATGGAGAAAAGGGAAATAATTTTGTGAAAACAATTTTGAAATTGGCCAAAGAGAAAGGTAAGTTACAAGTAGTTAATGATCAAATAGGAAATCCTACCAATGCGGAAGATTTGGCGTATCACATACTTAAATTAGCCTTTACGGATGAGTATGGTATATATCATTGTACCGGAAATGGATTTGCCAGTTGGTATGATTTTGCTTGTAAGATAGTTGAGTATGCTGGCATAGATTGTATTGTGGAACCAGTGACTTCAGAGCAGTTTGTAAGGAAAGCCAAGCGTCCTTCTTACTCATGTTTAGATAAGATGATGTTAAGAAGTACAATAGGTGACAATATGAGAAATTGGGAAGAAGCATTAGAGGACTTTATAAAAAATACATTAAAGTTATAGGGGTTAGGGAAATGAGTAATTTTACTTTTAATAAAACATATATTGAGGGTCTGTATGTTATTGAGCAAAAGGTCTTTAAGGATAACAGAGGTTATTTTATGGAAACATATAACGAGAAAACTTTCAAAGAAGCAGGACTAAATATGAGATTTGTACAGGATAATCAGTCAAAATCAAAAAAAGGGGTATTGAGAGGGCTCCATTTTCAGAAGAAATACCCTCAAGGAAAACTGGTTCGTGTTCTCAAAGGAGAAGTGTTTGATGTAGCTGTTGACTTAAGGAAGAACTCATCAACATTTAAACAATGGTATGGTTGTTATTTAAGTGAGAATAATGGAAAACAAATGTACATACCTGAAGGCTTTGCACATGGTTTCTTGGTTTTATCTGACGAAGCAGAGTTTACATACAAATGCACCGATTTTTATCATCCAGAAGATGAAGGTGGGTATCCATGGAATGATCCTTCATTCGATATTAAATGGCCTTTAGATAGAATTGAGGAATTATTGCTATCCGAAAAAGATAAGGATTATAGAACATTTGATGAAGTTGGGTTTTATTTTGATATATGAAAGGGGGCTGTTGATATGAAAACCTATCTTGTAACTGGTGGAGCAGGATTTATTGGATCTAATTTCATTCATTACTTAATGAGAAAGTATGATGATATTTTTGTTATAAATCTGGACAAGCTTACTTATGCTGGTAATCTCAATAATTTGAAGGATATTGAAAATAGTAAGAATTATGTTTTCGTTAAAGGAGACATTACCGATACTAAATTAGTAGATTCAATTTTCCATAAATATAATGTAGATTATGTAATTAATTTTGCTGCAGAATCTCATGTTGATAGAAGCATAGAGAATCCTATGGAGTTTATAAGAACCAATATTGAAGGTACTTTTGTATTACTGGAAGCAGCTAAAAAAGCGTGGCTGAAGGGAGAACAATGGGAAGAAGGGAAAAAATTTTTACAAGTTTCAACAGATGAAGTGTACGGATCTTTAGGTGAGACAGGTTATTTTAGTGAATCTACTCCTCTGGATCCAAGAAGTCCTTATTCTTCTAGTAAAGCATCTGCAGATTTGTTGGTGAAATCCTATTTTGAAACCTATCAAATGCCGATTAATATTACAAGATGTTCAAATAATTATGGACCTTATCAATTTCCAGAAAAATTGATACCTCTTATGATTAATAATTGTCTGAGTGGAAAAGATCTTCCTGTTTATGGAGATGGAAAGAATATTAGAGACTGGATATATGTAGAGGATCATGCTCGTGGAATCGATTTAGTGGTGCATAAAGGTAAAATAGGACAAGTTTATAATATTGGTGGAGGCAATGAAAAAACAAATATCGATATAGTTAAAATCATTATAAATACACTAAGGAAGTTACTTCCTGATGGTGATATAAGAAAAGAAGCAATAAGTGAAAGTAATATTAAATATGTAAAAGACAGGAAAGGTCATGATAGAAGATATGCCATTGACTCAACGAAGATAAGGGAAGAGTTGGGCTGGCAAGCTATGACTACTTTTGAAGAGGGGATAGAATCTACTGTAAGATGGTACTTAGATAATAGTCAGTGGCTTGAAGAAGTTACTTCCGGTGCTTATGAAGATTATTATAAAAAAATGTACATTGATAGAGAAAGAGGGTAAATATTTTGAAAGGCATTATATTAGCTGGGGGAAGTGGAACCCGTCTATATCCTATTACGAAATCTATCAGCAAGCAGATTGTTCCAATATATGACAAACCCATGATTTATTACCCTTTATCTGTTTTAATGCTTGCAGGTATAAGAGATATATTGATTATATCAACACCAAGGGATTTACAGGTTTATAAGGAACTATTAGGAGATGGCAGTCAATTAGGAATGAATTTTACTTATAAAGTGCAATTAGAGCCTAATGGCATTGCAGAAGCCTTTATAATAGGAGAAGATTTTATAAATAATGATTCAGTGGCTTTAATATTAGGTGATAATGTATTTTATGGATATGGATTTACCGGTATATTGAGAGAAGTTTCAAGCCTAAAGGAAGGAGCTTATATATTTGGATATTATGTAAATAATCCAAGTGCATATGGAGTAGTAGAGTTTGATGACCAATGGAATGTATTATCTATAGAAGAGAAACCAAAAGAACCAAAATCAAACTATGCAGTTCCAGGACTTTACTTTTATGATAAGAATGTGGTTGACATTGCAAAAAATCTGAAACCTTCTGCCAGAGGTGAATTGGAAATCACTGATGTAAATAGAGAGTATTTAAATAACAAAAAATTAAAGGTAAAAGTATTAGGAAGAGGATTTGCATGGTTAGATACTGGAACCCATGACGCTCTATTAGAGGCTAGCAATTTTGTTCAGACTGTTCAGAAAAGGCAAGGTTTATATGTAGCTTGTATTGAAGAAATTGCTTATAGAAATGGATTCATTTCAAAAGAACAACTCCATGCTTTGGCAGAACCATTAATGAAGACGGAATATGGAAAGTATCTGATGGCTTTGTAAAATACATCAAAAAATATCACAGAGGGGTTGATTATTATGGATAAATATCGTGAAGTAATAGAAAGAATACTGGAACTGCTGGATACTATGAAGGCAGGATTAGATTATATACAGCTCAAATTATCAGAATTAAAATATGAGGAAGCATTAATTGTTATAAAAGATATAGTGGATGCCTTAGACAGTATTTATAATTCAATACAACCAATGGAAAGCCAACTTCCAGAAAACAATTTGGTCGCTTTTACAGCATCTATTAAATATAACTTGGATAACGTAATAAAGAGTTATGAGCAAGGTAAAGAGGCTTATGTGGCAGAGCAAATAGAAAAAGGAATTCTCCCAAGTTTCTTGGTATGGAAGGGAGAACTTGAAAGAGTTTTGAGACCATATATAATTTCATAAAGCAAAGATTGATTAAATAGGTGATGAAATGATACCAATAAGCCTGTGTATGATAGTAAGAAATGAAGAGATAAATCTTGATAAATGTTTAAATAGCATTGGTGACTATGTTGATGAAATAATAGTAGTTGACACAGGATCTAAAGATAAAACAAAAGAAGTTGCCTATAAGTATACAGATAAGGTTTACGATTTTGATTGGGTTGATGATTTTTCGAAAGCTAGGAACTTTTCTATTTCTAAAGCTACTAATGATTGGATTTTGGTGTTGGATGCTGATGAATTTCTCATTCATTTTGATAAATTGCAAGTACAGGATTTTATATCTCACAATGAAAAAGCAATAGGCAGGATAAAAATAGTATTGAACTTTTCTTATGATGAAAAACCACAAGAAATTCAAAAATCTAGAGAGAGAATAGCTAGATTGTTTAATAAAAAATATTATAAATATGAAGGACTTGTTCATGAGCAAATAGTGCCTTTGGATGGGAATATAAAAATAGCTGAAAATGTGAATATCAGCGTTGACCATATAGGGTACATGGCTACAGAAGTAAAAAGAAAAAACAAATGGGAAAGAAATAAAAAGCTTTTAGAAAAGTCCATTGAAGAAAATCCTAATGATCCATATTTATATTATAATTTGGGTAAGATTTATTATTTAACCAAAAATTATGTCGATGCCATTAATATGTTTGAAAGATCTATGAAGTATGATCTTGATTACAAGTTAGAGTATGTGAAAGATTTGGTTTTAACCTATGGTTATTCCTTATTGAATATGCAAAAATATGAAGAAGCACTAGAAGTATTGAAATATGAATCTTATTATTCAAATTTGGCGGATTACTACTTCCTGATTGGACTTATAGAGATGAATATTGGTAAATTTGGAGAAGCTATTGATAATTTTAAAAGAACTATAGGGAAAAACGAAAAAGTAATTGGGACAAGTAGCTATTTGGCTTATTATAATATTGGTGTAATATATGAGGTTTTAGGAAATATTGAACAAGCTTTGAGTTATTATCAAAAATGTGGTGAATATGCTCCTGTTACTAAAAGGATCAGCCGAATACTAGAGAGTGGTAAAGTGAAGGAGAAAATTCAGGATTGTATAGAGAGAGGCGACTTGTTTAAAGCAAAGTCTTTACTTAATATTATAGAAGAGTACCTTAAAAATGATCCAGATATTTATTCAATGAAAGCAGTTATTTTTATGATGGAAAATAAACTTAACGAAGCCAGGTTGACTCTCCAAAAAGGATTACAGATATTCAGTGATGATGAAGATCTCCTATATAACCTCGAATACTTAAATAATGTTCAAAAAACAATGGATTAAGAGAACGTGTGTTAATTCTTAAATATTAATTTCTTAGTTTATTAATACAAAAAATGTGTTTTGAAAACTATGATATGTAAAAATATCCTGCTTCAAAATGGCAGGATATTTTTACTTCATATGGTACAATATAGTAATAAATATTGATTTGAGGTGATATTATGGGAACAATAAAAGCCTTCTATACCATGCCTCATCCTCCCATTGTTGTGCCTGAGATAGGACGGGGAGAAGAGAAAAAGATAAAATCAACTTCCGATGCCTTTGACAAGGTGGCTGAAGAGATAGCTTCCATGGGTGCGGATACCATAATATTCATAACACCCCATGGACCGGTGTTTAGCGATGCGGTGGCTATGTCCTGCGAAGACAGGATAAAAGGAGATTTAGGCAGATTCGGAGCTTCCCAGGTAGTTTTTGAGCATGAAATAAATATACCATTAACTGAAAAAATCATGTCGATGGCTGAGGAAGAAGGCATATTGACAGCAGAGATAACCAAAAAGTCTGCCAGAAGATATGGTATTGATTACGAGTTGGATCACGGGGTTATGGTGCCTCTTTATTTCATAAACAAGAAGATTTCTAATTACAAGATTGTTCATATAACCTATGGTATGCTGCCTAAGCTACAGTTATATAGGTTTGGAATGTGCATCAGGAAAGCAGTGGAAGATAGCGATAACAATGCAGTTTTTATCGCCAGTGGAGATTTATCCCACAAACTGTCACATGACGGCCCCTATGGCTATGTACAGGAAGGGGAGATGTTCGACAGGGAAATAATTTCACTGCTTGAGAAAGGTGATGTGATTGGAGTTTTCAACATGGATCCCAATGTCATTGAGAGAGCCGCTGAATGCGGTCTAAGATCATATTATGTAATGCTAGGTGCTATGAATGGATATGACTTCAAAGGAAAGCTTTTATCTTATGAGGGCACTTTTGGAGTAGGTTACAGCATTATGAGCTTTTCTTTGGAAAAATCCCATATGGATATGTATAATGCTTTATGTGAGAAAAGCAAAGAAAGATTCAGAGAAAAAACAGGTAACGCAGATCCCTATGTGAGGTTAGCGAGAGAGAGCCTGACCCATTATTTGCTCCAAGGCAGTTACATGGATGTACCCGATTATGTGACAGAGGAAATGCTAAAAACAAAAAGAGGAGTTTTTGTATCCCTAAAGAAGGAAGGGCAGCTTAGAGGATGCATAGGAACTATATTCCCTGTTACCAACAGTATAGCGGAGGAGATCATCAGAAATGCGGTGGAAGCTGGCACTCAGGATCCCAGATTCAACCCTGTAAGAGAGGATGAACTGGAGGAAATAGATTTTTCTGTGGATGTGCTTACAGAACCTGAGAAAGCCACAAAGTCAGAGTTGGACCCAAAGAGATACGGGGTTATAGTGAGATGGAGAGGAAGGACAGGATTGCTGCTGCCGGATCTGGAAGGTGTTGATACTGTGGAAGAACAGCTTAATATTGCCCTGAAAAAAGCAGGCATATCATCTTATGAGAATTATTCAATTGAGAAGTTTGAGGTTATCAGGCACAAGGAGTGATGCTTGTGATTAAGGATGCCATGTTTTGGGAAAAGCATGGAGATAGGATAAGATGTTCTTTATGCCCTCATAATTGCAATATAGGAGAGGGACAATATGGACTTTGCTCAGTGAGAACCAACATAGAGGGTAACCTTAAAACCATAAACTATGGAGAGATCACTGCCATAGCATTGGACCCCATAGAGAAAAAGCCTCTTTATCACTTTTGTCCAGGAAGTAAAATTCTTTCTGTAGGTAGCTTTGGATGCAACTTTTTCTGCGGATTTTGCCAGAACTATTCCATAGCCCATTATAGAGCCGAGAGCAGATATTTTTCTCCTGAGGAATTGATAGAAACATGCAGGCAAATAGATGATAATATAGGCATAGCCTTTACATACAATGAGCCATCCATATGGTATGAATATGTTTGCGATACTGCCAAAAAGCTAAAGGAAGTGTGTCCACAGTATAAAGTGGTGCTGGTGACCAATGGATATATTCAGGAGAAGCCTTTGACAAAGATTCTGCCTTATATTGATGCCATGAATATTGACCTTAAATCCTTCAGACAGGATTATTATAATAAAATATGCGGCGGAGATATAAAGTATGTATTGGAAACCATAGAAAAATGCTATGACAAATGCCACATAGAGATAACTACATTATTGGTAAATGGGCTAAATGATACAGTGGAAGAAGTGGAAAGGATTGCTGTTTTTTTGTCAAGCTTGGATAAAAATATCCCTCTTCATTTGACCAGGTATTTTCCAAATTATAAAATTCATCGTCCCCCTACGGATATTGATGTGATGCAAAAAGCCAGAGGAGTGGCATCAAAATATCTAAATTATGTATATCTGGGAAATGTTTAAATAACTCTAAAGAAAAATCTTTTTTATTACGATATATAAATTGAAAGGATTTTATAAAACATTTTCCACGGAGGGATATGGTTATGAGAGTTGAGTCTGTAAATAACATTCAAACAATACAGACAGCTGCAAGTATAAACAATGAGGCTAAAAGTAATGTACAGAATATACAGACTACAAATAATAAGCAAAAAGACAGTTATGATTACCAGGAATTGAGCCAAAAAACCAAGTATGAGCTTTCTATCGATGAATCCTTATGGATAGAAATGATAGAAAAGGCCAATAAGGCTATCACAGGAGCTACATGCAGCTTTGAATATTCCATACATGAAGGAACCAAAGAGATCATGGTGAAAGTAATTAATAAGGAAACCCAGGAGGTTATAAGAGAAATCCCACCGGAAAAAATTCTTGATATGGTTGCAAAGATGTGGGAAATAGCGGGAATATTTGTTGATGAAAGGAGATAATGGCAGTGGCAAGTAGTATTTCTAATATACTCAATACCAAATTGAGATTTACAGGAATGGCCTCTGGCTTGGATACAGATGCTATTGTACAGCAGATGATAAGAGTACAGCAGGCAAAAGTCGACAAGGTCAAGCAGGAAAAGCAGTTATTGGAATGGAAAAGAGATGATTACAGATCCATTATTAATATGTTGAGAAGCTTCAAGGATGAATTCTTTGATGTTTTAAAGCCTGCCACATATATGAGATCTTCCAGCACATACTATGCTTATAAGGTAAAGACCACCGATGAGAATGTGGCAACAGCCAAAAGCAATGGTAAGGTTGCAATGATGGAACATACAATTAAAGTAGAGCAATTGGCTGAAAAGGCAAAAATGGAATCCAGAGTTGGCGAACTAGGTCTTAATGGGCTTAGCATGGACAGTAAAATCAGTGAAGTAGCTAATAGTTTGGGCTTAAATTTGGAAGATAATAAACTCTCATTGGAGATTAATGGTGAAGAAATAAAAATTTCAGCAGATAAGACTTTAAATGATTTGATCTCTGCTATCAATAATAGCGATGCAGGAGTCAGAATTAGCTATAGCTCATTTTTGGACAAGTTTATTGTAGAATCCAAGGCTACAGGAGCAGATGCGAAGATCGATGTCATCAGCAACAGCAATGCAAAGAATTTGTTTTATGGATTAGGTTTTGATGTTGATGAAGTTAAATACGGTAAGAATGCTAAGTTTAAGCTTGATGGCAAGAAAGATTCAAATGGACAGGAAGTCATAACAGAAAAAAACAGCAACACATTTACCATAGATGGTGTCACATATACATTGACAGGTGTAGGAGAAGCAAAGATCACTCTGACTCAGGACACAGATGCCATATATGAAAAAATAAAGAGTTTTATTGATAAATACAATGAGATAGTAGAAAAAATTACTACAAAAGTAACCGAAAAGAGACCAAGAAGCGGAGGAACAGACAAGGGAGACTATTATCTGCCTCTTACCGATGAGCAGAGAGAAGCAATGACGGAAGATGAAATCAAAAAGTGGGAAGAGAAGGCAAAAACAGGTCTATTGAGAAATGACAGCCTTTTACATGGTGTTCTTGAAAGAATGAGAAGCGCTATGAATGATCTAACCGAAGCCGGAGGCTTATTTTCAATAGGCATATCTACAGGTAGCTGGAGAAACGGGGCTAAGCTTTTTATAGATGAGGATAAACTTAAAAAAGCCATAGAAGATAATCTGGACAAGGTTGTAGAGATATTTACGAAAACATCAGAAATTTCTTATAGTCCTGATAACAGCAGTGAATTGAGAGATAAAAGATATAAAGAAAGCGGCGTAGTAGAAAGACTCTTTGATGTTCTTCAGGATTACATAAGAACCACAAGAAGTGAAAGCGGACAAAAAGGACTTCTATTGGAAAAAGCCGGATTGGTCGGAGATGTTACAGAATATCAGAATACACTTACAAAGCAGATAAATGAAAAACAGGATTATATACAGGAATTGATAAATAAACTTTATGAGAAGCAAGAATCGCTATATATAAAATTTGCCTACATGGAAACAGCACTTAGCAGAATGAGTGCACAATCTTCGTGGTTTACACAAAACTTTAACAGATAAGACTAAGTTATGAAACGGGGGAAGCACAATAATGGTTACAGCAAATCCTTATCAACAGTATCAGCAGAATGTAGTTAATACTTCTACGCCTCAAGAGTTGACCCTCATGCTTTATAATGGATTAGTTAAATTCTTGAATCTTGGTATACTGGCTATCGAGGAAAAGAATTTGCAAGGCGCTCATAGCAATATTATTAAAGCTCAGAATATTATAGAGGAGTTTATGTGCACTCTGAATATGGACTATGATGTTTCAAAAAATCTATATTCCATATATGAATATATGAATCGACGCTTAATAGATGCAAATATCAAAAAGGATAAAGAAATATTAAAAGAAGTATTAGACTTTGCAAAGGACTTGAGAGACACTTGGGCTCAGGCTATGAAGCTAGCCAAAGGAAGTCAAACTGTAAATAAATAAGGGCATGATATACATGCCTTGTTTTTTTGAGGTGATATAATGGGAGAAAAATCAAAAGACATGATTATTAAAATCCAAAGCCTGCTGGAGGAAAAGAAAGCTGCTTTAGAGGAAATATATGAGTTAACCCTTGGTCAGAAAAATGATATTGAAAATAACGAGGGAGAGAACTTGCATGGATTTATAGATAAAAAGCAGGTGGAAATTGATAAGATAAAGAAAATCGATGAGGACTTTGAAGAGGCAGCGAAATTACTCAAAAAGGAATTACAGATAGAATCTTTTGAGAGTATTAGTGTTGCTGATTATCCTGAGTTTAAGAATATTAAAGATCTCATCACCGATATAATGGACTTGGCAAGGAGTATAATGGAGCTGGAAGAACAGAATAAAATTAAGGTTCAGAATCTAATAGATGATATTAAAAAAGATATTAAAATGGTGAATTCAGGTCAGAAATTCCTGAAAGCCTATGATAAGCCAAACATAAATATAAGCGGGATATATATAGATAGCAAAAAATAGAATTTGTACAAAAATATAATAAAATCACATAAAAATCTTGTATATTCTAATAATTAAGTATATAATATATTAAGTAGTATTTCCCAGGTCTGTGGTTGAAAATCGATGCCAGTCGCAGGCAAAACGATCCACGTAAGCAAAGCAAAGCTTTGTGAGCATGGTGCGGCTTAGGAGTAAGTCCGTCCAGGTTATACCTGAGAGGAGCTGTAGTGAGGGGCTTAATAGCTTGAGCGAAACTTCCAGACGGCGAGTGTGGGGGCAAAGACCAGGTCAGCTGTGGAAACTGCTAGGAAGGGTATACGTGGTCAGGTCAGGAACCTTTTTCTGGAAACATAAATCCCAAAAAAAGTTCTGGAGACCGTCACTACCTAAAGTATTTAAGAAAAGAGGGATTTTATGTTTCAGGACAAAACATTAGTATGCAAGGATTGCGGACAGGAGTTCGTATTCACAGCCGGTGAACAGGAGTTTTATGCAGAAAAGGGTTTCCAGAACGAACCTGCAAGATGCAAAGATTGCAGATCTGCAAGAAAGGCAAGCATGAATGGTGGTGCAAGAAGAGAAAGAGTTATGTATGATGCAGTATGTGCAGAATGCGGTAAAGAGACTCAAGTACCTTTCAAACCTACAAATGATAGACCAGTATATTGCAAAGAATGCTTTGATGCAAGAAGATAAGAAAAAGCCACTTTATGTGGCTTTTTTTATTATGCTAGTAAAGTATAAATTTTTAATTTATATTTTCCATAAAAGCCTTTCTTAATCCGCTTTATTTCATACAAGCAATTCCTTTATTTTACTGTTTTTGGAAAAAATATGCATATATTTTTTTTAAATATACAATACATAATTTGATGAATTTACTGACTATTATTACTTCACAAGTAATCAACAATTGAATGATGGAATTAATCCTGTAAATGCAAGTTATCAACAGAGTTATGCACATTATCCACAGCTTTTTGCTTTTTATTTGTGCATAACATTGTGTCTAAGTATATTTGTTTCATAATTTTGCTTAATATAAAAAGAGAGCTTGATAATGAATGATTCCTTAAAAATTTATGTAATCTAATAAGTATTCATCAAAAAAAGACGGTATGTGACAAATTTTGGGGAAATTGGTTGTATGACACTACTTGGACTTTTCAAGCATCTTAATCAATATCAATAGTAAATTTAGCATACTATTCCAGTGGATAGCTGACACACATCATTGACATAAATATAACTAAATAATGGATAAAGTTTAGAAGGATTATTTAACCTGATGTAGAATAAATTATATATAAACGGTAGCATAATAGTTGCGAAAGGAGATGTTTGTATGCGCATAAGAGTCAGTGGAAAGAACATTGAAGTAACCAACGCCTTGAGGGAGAGGGTAGAAAAGAAGTTAAGCAAGTTCGAGAAGTATTTCAACCCTGATACAGAAGTAAACGCAACTTTGACAGTAGAGAAGAATAGACATATCATTGAAGTTACTATTCCCTTTAATGGTATAATATTAAGGGGTGAAGAAGCTACCGAGGATATGTACACATCCATTGACAACGTTGTAGAGAAGCTTGAGAAACAGATTGCTAAGTATAAGACAAGACTTGAAAGAAAGATCAAGGACGGAAGTGTAAGATTTGAGAACTTCTCCTTTAGTGAAGAAGATGATGACGAAGAACCCAGAATAGTTAAAACAAAGAGATTTGCTATGAAACCCATGCCAGTAGAAGAAGCAGTGCTTCAAATGGAACTCCTTGGACATAATTTCTTTATGTTTTTCAATGCTGATAGTGAGGAAGTTAATGTTGTTTACAAGAGAAAAGATGGAGACTATGGTTTGATTGAACCTGAATTTTAATATGGAGGCTTCTATGGAAGCCTCTATTTTAATATTATATTATTTGCAATACAAGCATATATATAAGTAGGCAGAGGTATTCAATTTTTAATTTTATTAGAGGAATTGACAACTTTTGGTCGAATATATATGTTACTATGATGTCTATAGAGGTGAGTATTGTGGACGATAATAGATTAGTGTTAGAAGAAGAAATGAAATCCCTAATTTGCCGAATACCTGACGTGTTATCTTGCAAGGTTATATTGGGGGAGAAAAATGAAGTTCAGGATATACATGTATTGTGCACATCTGGGAGAAATGTAAAGCAGTTGGTTAGAGACATTCAATCAGCTGTCAGTGCAAGGTTCAATGTGGAAGTGGATTATAAGGTAATAAGCATTGCCCAAATTGAGGAGAATGAGATAAAGGATAATCGTCTTAAGATAGGCAGCATAGTTATGATGAATATGGACAACAGTCTTAAAGCTACTGTGATTCTGGAAAGCGATGGGAAAAACTATGAAGGGAACAGCATTAAGGTTAAGTCTGTTTCAAATAAATTTAAAGCTGTTGCTGAGGCTACTATTATGGCTGTTGAATCCTTTGTAAACACAAATGGCATATTTTATCTTGAAGGCATAGAAAGAACAAGAGTTGCCGGCAGAGATATTTTCGTCTGCATGGTTGGTTATACATATAAAAATAATGAAAGTCTCCTTATTGGCTGCAGTATGATAAAAACCGATGAAAATGAAGCAGTTGCAAAGTCAGTGCTGAATGCATTGAATCGGTTGATAAGCAAGATGGTTTAAAGTTTGACCGGCATTTTATCTAGCGGAGCGAGTTTGCCTGTCTTATTAGCGGAAGGACAGAGATCTTAGTAAAGGGGGGCAAACCATGAAAAAGATAGTTGCTATACTTATGACTATTCTTTCTCTTGTATTAGCAGGAGGAGCAAATTTATCTTGGTGGTAAGCTATAAAAATGCCGGTCAATAAAAAGGAGTGTTAATATGCCTAAAAAATTAAGGCTATATATTATGGTTATTGCTCTATTGGGTGTAATTACAATAATGTATACATTTAATTGGAGCAAAACTATAAATATAAATGAGTTGATTTTTTTTCTTATCCTATCAATTATTGCAGAATCGTTAGCAATACCTACTCCTGATCGAAGAGGAGGGATTTCTGTAGGATTTGCAATTAATTTAACTGTATTATTGATAATTGGGATGCCTCAAGCTATTTGGATATCAACTCTTGGTATAATACTTAGAGTTATAAATAAAGATGGTAAACTTCATCATATATTCAATACTCCTGTATATAAGACATTATTTAATGGAGCTAATATTACACTTTCAACAGCGTTAGCAGGCATTTGCTATGAAACTTTAGGTGGTATACCCGGTCAATTGGAATTAATAAATGTTTTGCCATTGATTGGCAGCATAGTTGTGTACATAGTTGTAAATGCAATTATCATGTCTATACTTATGACCATTCTATCAGGTGATAATCTGTTTAAATTACTATATACAAACATAGCATGGGTTATGAGAGACTATTTTGCCATAGCACCTTTGAGCATAATTATGGCATTAGCTTATGTAAACTATGGCATATTGGGAGTTCTTCTATTCTTTGGCCCTTTGCTTCTTGCCAGGTATTCATTTAAGCTTTATGTTGATATGAGAAGTATGTACTTGGATACGGTAAAGGCACTATGCCAGGCAGTAGAGGCTAAGGATCCATATACTCAAGGTCATTCTCAGAGAGTAAGCGAGTTAGCATATAATTTAGGAAAGAAGATGAAACTGCCTCACAAGACTTTGGAGAATTTAAGACTTGCCGGTATGCTTCATGATATTGGCAAAATCGGAGTGGACGAACATATCCTGAATAAGCCTGGTAAGCTTACAATTGATGAATATGAAAAAATCAAGATTCATCCTGCCATAGGCTCCAAAATCATAAAAGAAATAGATTTTCTAAAGGAATTAGCAGATATAGTAATGAGTCACCATGAGCATTTTGATGGTACAGGCTATCCAGAAGGGAAAAAGGAAGGTGAAATTCCTCTTGAGGCTTGTATATTATGTGTGGCTGATGTATATGATGCATTGACTTCCGATAGGCCTTACAGAAAGGCTATGACTGAAGATGAGGCTATAGATATAATAAAGAAAGAATCAGGAACTTTGTTTAATCCTATAGTAGCCAATGAATTCATTAGGATGATGGGGTACGAAGGGGAGGTAGAAAAGTGTGCTGGTTGAAAGCATGGGAAGTGGACTGCTGGTAGGCAAGGTAAGGGGTGGAAAGTTCTCCAATATATCCTCTGGAGAAATTAGAGGATGGTACTTTATAGGAGCTTCCTTCGTAGTTGAATTCTCAGCAGTGTATCTTGCTTCCAAAGGTGTAGATTTTATTATTCATGGTATATCCTTTATACATTTGTTATCATATATTTTATTGTTTATTGGACTATTTATGAATTGGGATAAGTATCCATTCTGGATTATAACTGTAGGAGTTTTTCTAAATTTTGTGGTGATAATGGCAAATGGAGGGCAAATGCCGGTTTCAATTGAGGAACTTAAGTATTTAGGATTGATTGATAACGCAAATGCTATAATAAATGGGAAGATAATTACTCATACTCCTCTAGTAGAAAGCACTAAGCTTAAATTTTTAGCAGATGTGCTGTCTATGCCTAAGTTTTATCCAAGACCAAAGGTGTACAGCATAGGAGACATATTCATGGCAGTAGGAGTATTTATTTATATGCAACATCTCATGTTAGGTAAACCTGCTAATAAAATTCAAAAGGTAAAATAAATAATTTAAAAGAATTCTCATTATAAAAATAGGTATAGCAAATCAGGCTGCCTTATGTTAATTTTTTAGGCCAGCCTGATTTTAATATTAGACAGGTCCTATGCAGTTGTTTCAAGGAAAATTAAGTATTACTCCTATGATAGGCTCATCAGCTATGTTTATTATGGTTCTCACAGGAAATTTTACAAGCCTAAGATACCTGTTTCCATTTCTTATATGAAGCCTGTGGTTCTTAACCTTGCCAACTACATTGACGAATCAGACTTCATTTCCAACATAGTAATGGTGGTTTGAACCATGGTAAGCATTGTTATTATTGAAATAGGGGCTATAGTTTCCTTGGGCAAGTTTTTATCAAACTCTTTTTTAGCGCATGCTTTTGAAGACATAGTTACTGCCATGTTTGGAGCACTAGAGATTGGCATGATTTCTAAGTGATTTAAGATGGCCATTGTCCTCTTGGTACTTGGTGGAGTTTTACATAAGATTAAAATAATTAACAGTGCCATTGTGCTTCCGATAATGATTTCTGCGGGTATCATCTGCTCAAGGTTTATATACAAGAAAAACAGGGTATAAGGATAGGTGTTAGTATATGTTAGATTATCTGATAAAAAACGGACAAATAATTGATGGTACCGGTTCTCCTGCATCATATGGTGATATAGGTATACGTTCAGGGAAAATTATAATGAACCCTAAGGAGGAGGCGGCTGAAACCATAGATGCAAGTGGAAAGGTAGTATGTCCAGTCTTTATAGACGTACATGGCCACACTGATTTATTTGCTTTTGTTGATCCCTTGTGCAGTGTAAAGCTTCTGCTGGGTATTACAACCGAAATCGTTGGTCAATGCGGGATTTCTCCTGCACCTGTCAGAGGTGAGTATTTGGAAGAGTATAAAAACTATTATAAGCATCTTGGGCACCTATTTATCCAAATGCTGACTCTCTTTTAGGGGTTGCAGCACTAATGGATACCCTGGATAGTTTTCATTTAGGAATAAACATGGCATTGTTTGCAGCTCATGGTTCTCTTAAATTGCCACATTAGGTCTGGACCCAAAACCAGCGGATAAAAAAGAGCTTGATGCCATGAGAGCTTTAGGAAGAGAAGCCATGGAGGCAGGTGAGCTTGGACTTTCGACGGGGCTGCTGTATGCTCCAGGCTGCTTCACAACAAAGGAGGAGCTTTCATACATTTGCAAGGCAATATTCAGGTACAATCCTATATACACTTCACATATACGTAATGAGGGCAACCATCTTATAGAAAGTGTTCAGGAGGCATTGGACATTGCTGAAGCGGCTGGTGCTTGCCATGATGTCTACCCATATACTGCCAGTTCCACTACTATTGGTGTAACATTGCCTCCGAGCTACGTAGAAATGGATGTTTCGACTTTTTTGAAAAATCTAAAGGGCCATAGTTTCGTTGAGCAGCTGGAGCAAAGCATAATGCACCCTTTGATGCCTATATAAAGTTATTATATGACAACCAGTTGGCGGTTGGTGTCATATGCTTTTCCATGTCCAAGGAGGATGTAGATTTTCTTGTAACTGACTCTATCTGTATGTTTGGTACAGATTCGCTTTATATTCCTGGAGTTATGGCCATGACTCATCCAAGGGCCATAGGCACCTTCCAAAAGATATTAGGACAGTGTGTAAGGGGAAAAGGGCTTCTTACCCTTGAGAAAGCAATACATAAGAAGACCGGACTTCCTGCCTTATGGTATGGACTTGAGGGGAAGGGTTTTATTGCACAGGACAAAGATGCAGTTTTAGTGATTTTTGACCCAGATACAACAGACCAGCAATGTACCTATTCCCAGCCTATCCTTCCAAACAAAGGCGTTAATTATGTTTTTGTTAGAGGGAGAAAATAGCTGTAATGGATGGAAAGAATACTGGAGAACGTCAAGGTCGAGTTATCAGGAGAAGGGCGTAGGTTAGATTTGGTTTCTGTGGCATTATATAGATCCGGCATTGGAGCTGGCAAAGAAAGCAATATGTTCTGCAGGAGGAAGGATTAGGAGGAAGTATATCAGAATGCTTCCAATGGAAACATATCATAATAGAACCGTTAGTGTGTTTTGTGGAATACCAAATAACTTTATTGTTATAATAATTCTATTATGATAAAATTAAGTGGATACTGGACTAAGTTGATATATTTCTCTGCTGTTATAGGCAGTGAAAAACAAAGGATTATTAAGTCCAGCATTGACTCGACTAACATTCGGTGAAGGCTTAATCTTACACTGAGTGTTAGTCGAGTCAATGTCCGATGATTTGAGGAGTGATGATACATGTCATTTTTAACAAAGATATTTGGTAATCAGAATGATAGAGAAATAAAGAAGCTTGAAAAGATAGTAGACGCAATAGAAGCATTAGAACCTCAGATGGAGGCTCTTAGCGATGCGGAGCTGAGAGCAAAGACAGATGAATTCAAATCCAGGCTTGCCAATGGTGAAACATTGGATGATCTGCTGGTTGAAGCCTTTGCTGTGGTAAGGGAAGCTTCCAGAAGAGTCTTGGGTATGAGGCATTTCAGGGTTCAGCTCATTGGTGGCATTGTACTTCACCAGGGAAGGATTGCAGAGATGAAGACCGGTGAAGGTAAGACTTTGGTGGCTACTTTGCCTGTATATCTTAATGCCTTGGAAGGCAAAGGAGTTCATGTTGTAACGGTAAACGATTATTTGGCAACTCGAGACAGTCAATGGATGGGTAAGGTTTACAATTTCTTAGGCTTATCTGTAGGGCTAATTGTCCATGGCTTGGATCACGCCCAGAGACAGGCTGCCTATAATTCAGATATTACTTATGGAACCAACAATGAGTTTGGATTCGACTATTTGAGGGACAACATGGTCATCTATAAAGACCAGATGGTGCAGAGAGAATTGAATTATGCCATAGTGGACGAAGTGGATAGCATACTTATAGATGAAGCAAGAACACCTTTGATTATATCCGGTGTAGGAGAAAAATCCACTCATCTTTATTATCTAGCAGATAACTTTGTAAAAACGTTGAAAAGAGGAGCAGATACTAAAGATGAAAGCAAAGCTGAAATGTTGGCCAAGTACTTTGACGGGCAAGAAGAAGACGAAGAGGCCATTAAAAACAGAGGAGATTACACTGTAGATCCAAAAGCTAGGACAGTAATGCTTACAGAAGAAGGTATAGCTAAGGCAGAAAGATTCTTTGGCATAGAAAATCTGGCAGATCCTGAGAACATGGAGATACAGCACCATATAAATCAAGCTCTAAAGGCAAGGGCGTTGATGAAAAGAGATATTGATTATGTGGTAAAGGACGGAGAAGTAATTATTGTTGATGAATTTACCGGAAGGCTTATGTATGGAAGGCGTTATAGCGATGGACTTCATCAGGCCATTGAGGCAAAGGAAGGAGTCAAGATAGAGAGAGAAAGCCAGACATTGGCTACTATAACCTTCCAAAATTATTTCAGGATGTATAATAAACTGGCTGGTATGACTGGTACAGCTAAGACAGAGGAAGATGAGTTCAGAGCCATATATAACCTGGATGTGGTGGAGATACCTACAAATAAGCCTATGATAAGAATAGATTATCCGGATGTGGTATATAAAACTGAGAAGGGCAAGTTTAATGCTGTGGTAAATGAAATTGCAGAGCTTCACGCGCAAGGCAGACCTGTATTGGTAGGTACCATTTCCATTGAAAAGTCCGAACTTCTAAGCAGTATGCTTAAAAAAAGAGGAATACCTCATGAGGTGCTCAACGCCAAGTACCATGAGAAGGAAGCAGAGATAATTGCAAAAGCCGGCCAGAAGAATGCAGTGACAATATCGACTAACATGGCAGGTAGGGGTACCGATATTGTATTAGGCGAAGGTGTTAAAGAGCTAGGAGGCCTTCATATAATAGGTACAGAAAGGCATGAGTCAAGGCGTATCGACAATCAGTTGAGAGGCCGTGCCGGAAGACAAGGAGATCCAGGAAGCAGCAGATTCTATATATCTCTTGAAGATGATCTTATGAAACTTTTTGGATCAGAAAAGATCATGGGCCTTATGGAAACCATGGGAATGGAAGAGGATATGCCTATTGAGCATAACCTTCTTACTAAAGCCATAGAAAATGCCCAGAAGAGAGTAGAGTCAAGGAACTTTGACATTAGAAAGCATGTGCTTCAGTATGACAATGTAATGAATAAGCAAAGAGAAGTAATATATGCTCAAAGAAAGCAAGTTCTCATGGAGGAGGATTTAAAAGCCTCAATAATAGACATGCTGAAGGATGTAATATCCGATGCTGTTGATAATTTCACCGTTGGAAGCCAGTATCCGGAGGAATGGGATATTGCTGGACTACTGGAATTTCTCCAGAATGCTTTCCTGCCAAAAGGAGCTTTGAAAACTGATGATATAAGCGGTTTAGATAAGGAAGAACTTAAGGAAGCTATTTTGGATAAATCTCTTAAGATCTATGAAGCTAAAGAGGCAGAGATAGGTTCAGAAAATATGAGAGAGCTGGAAAGAGTAATACTTCTCAGGGTTGTGGATTCCAAGTGGATGGATCATTTGGATGCAATGGATCAGTTAAGAGACGGCATAAGTCTAAGGGCCTTTGGGCACCAAGATCCTGTTCAGGCTTATCAGATTGAAGGCTATGACATGTTTAATGAGTTGATAAGCAATATTAAACAAGAAACAATAAAATATATATTTAATGTAAGTGTCAACAAAATTCCACAAAGGCAGCAGGTAGCGGAAGAAGTTTCCACCAACCAGGAAAAAAGCGGTGGAAACAAGCCAATAGTGAAGGAAGAAAAGATAGGAAGAAATGATCCATGCCCTTGCGGCAGTGGTAAGAAATATAAAAAATGTTGCGGGAAGAATGAGAACTAAGAGCTCAGGATCAGGGTATTCCTATAGGGCTTATTAAAAACCACTAAAGGACACAAAAGAGTTCACTAAAATGCACTAAAGGGTTATATTATGTATTAGTAATTCATTGTTAGCAATTGATTGTTTCTGTTTATTAGAGAACTACAAAAGACGATATTATAGCAGCAAATCTTCGAATTATAAGATTATATTACTTACTTATTTAACATATCATTTAGTGTTTTTTTGTGGTTTTAGTGTCTTTTAGTGGTTTGAATTTCATAAAGGAGGTAAAGATATGATTGAACTTGATCAGTATAGACTTGAGCTGCCAGATTTGGAGGCGGCGATTCACGATATAGAGGTGTCTCTTTGACCCGGAGAGATTGAAGGAGAGATTGGAAGAGATCCATGCAAAGATGGAGCAGCAGGATTTTTGGGATGACTCAGAGAATGCTGCTAAGGTGCTTCAAGAATCAAAAAGGCTTGAAGAAAAAATTGATAGAATAGATAATCTTAAAAAAGCTTATGATGACCTGGTTGTACTTATGGATCTTTGCGAAGAAGAGGAAGATGCTTCTTTATTAGATGATATAAAAGAAGAGCTAAGGAAGCTTAAGAGGGACATTGATAAATTCACTGTAGAAACCTTGCTGACAGGAGAATATGATAAAAATAATGCCATTTTGTCAATACATGCAGGAGCAGGAGGAACAGAAGCTCAGGATTGGGCGGAAATGCTCCTTAGAATGTTTACAAGGTGGGCTGAGAGCAAGAGCTACAATATAACGGTTCTGGATATGTTGAAGGATACTGAAGCAGGTATTAAAAGTGCAACTCTCCTTATTGAAGGGGAAAATGCCTATGGCTATCTAAAGTCAGAGAAAGGTGTGCACCGGTTGGTTAGAATTTCACCCTTTGATACAGCTGGGAAGCGTCATACTTCCTTCGCCTCAGTGGATGTAATGCCTGAATTGGATAACAATGTTGAAATAGATATAAATCCTGATGATTTAAAGATTGACACATATAGATCAGGAGGAGCAGGAGGACAACATGTAAACAAAACTGATTCAGCAGTTAGAATTACCCATATACCAACGGGGGTAATAGTCCAATGCCAGAATGAAAGATCTCAGCATAGCAACAAGGAAATGGCAATGAAGATGCTCTATGCAAAGCTTTTAGAACTTAAAGAACAGGAGCAGAAGGAAAAAATAGAGGATCTTAAAGGAGAGTATAGAGAAATAGCCTGGGGTAGCCAGATTCGCTCCTATGTTTTTCACCCCTACAGCATGGTTAAGGATCATAGAACCGGAGAAGAGACAGGTAATGTATATGCAGTAATGGATGGAGAACTGGATAATTTCATAAATGCATATTTAAAGTGGAAAAAACAGACATAAGTCTGTTTTTTCTATGTATTTTTTAAAAAATTTGCTAAAATATAGGTATGTAATATATTTTTTATAAAATTAATATAATTTGTGTATTAAATTCCTATATGATATGGATTGGGGGAGAAACATTTGAAACATTTTAAATTGAAATTTAGGATCTGTATTATGGTCATAATTCTTACCATAGTACCTTTATTTGTTCAGCTTTCTATTTCGCTGAAAGATTCCACGGAAAATTTGACAACAAGTGTACAAGCCCTCAATGAATCGGTGAACAAAAATTATCTCGACAAGTTTGAAAGCTATATCAATCAGATAGCCAAAGTAATCGAGATTGTTCCTCAAACAGCAGATGTATTATTTCTTGAAGGTTATGAAAGAGAGAGAGTAATAAGAAAATTGGTTTCTTCTGATAATAGCATCAAGAGAGCTACATTAGCTGATGGAAACGGTATAATACTGTTCTCCACAGAGACATCTTTGAATGGTACTGATATTAGTGGGGAATTATGGTATAAAGAGGCCATGAAGGGAAACAAATATATTTCTAATTCCTTTGTGGATGAAAGATTACGCCTTCCAGTGTTCACCATATCCGTTCCTGTTTTGGATCAGTCATTGAGACCGGCAGGGGTTCTAAGCACTCAGATAGGGTTTGATTATATTCAATCCATATGCCAGAATATAAAAACAGGTGAGACAGGTTATACATACATTGTGGACAAGAATGGCGTTGTTCTAGCACATCCAAACTATAAAGAGATGGTTCTCAACAAGTATAATGCAGTGACCAACATGATAGAAGGTGCTGTTAACGTTGTAAAAGGAGAAAAGGGGACAAAAGAATATATAAACAGTAAGGGAAAAGAAGTAATTGGCACTTATGATATTATACCTACTACGGGCTGGGGTATTATTAGTGAGATAGAAATGTGGGAAATAATTAAGCCTATACAAAAGGAGAAAGCAAAATATGCTGCTATAGCCATAGGCTTTTTCATAATAGCAGCTATAGCCAGCTATTTACTGGCTGCGATGATAACCAAACCCCTTCTGGCAATGGCAAAGGTGGCGGGAGAATATCAAAGAGGAGTACTTTCAAACAGAATAATTGTTAAATCAAATGATGAGATAGGAAAGCTCCAAAGAGCTTTCAATGCAATGGCGGATTCGCTGGCGGAGATATTGGCAGAAGTAAATAAAGCAGTAGAGGAAGTTAATTTATTTTCCAGAGAACTAAGTGACGGAGCCAATATCAGTGCAGCCTCCATTGAGGAAATATCCGCTATAGTAGCCAATGTGGCAGAAGGAGCTTCAACTCAGTTGTCTTCTCTCGAAGAGACAAACAGAATTGCCAATGAAGTAGCTTTATCCGTGGATAGTGTCTCTATTAGCTCCAAAGAAGTTGCTGATTATGCTAGAGAAGCGGCGGAAAAAGCTCAGGAAGGATCGGACAATATTAAGATAGTAAATGAGAGAATGGATGTTATCAAATCCAATGTGGAAAACTCTGCTGCTTTGGTTGAAAGATTGGGTACTAAGTCTTCACAAGTAAGCAGTATTGTAAAGATTATACGTGAAATAGCAGAAAGAACTAATATGTTGGCTCTTAATGCGGCCATAGAAGCAGCAAGGGCAGGAGAAGCTGGAAAAGGATTTACTGTTGTAGCTGACGAGGTACGAAAGCTCGCAGACCAAACCAAGGAAGCCTCCATGGATATAGAAAAAGTCATAGAGGAAATCCAAAATGAAACCATGGATACAGTGAATGCTATGCATGAAGGATTAAAAGATGTGGAACATAGTGTGGAAGCTATAGAAAAAACCAATGGAGCCTTTGATAAAATCATCACTATGATAAAAATTGTATCAGAGAAATTCATCCAAGTGTCAGAAGCTGTTCACCAGTTGAAGGATGAAATGGATAAGATAAATGTTTCGTTGGAAAAGGTAAGACAGGTATCCATGGCTACATCTGAAGGAACCCAGAACATTCTGGCAGGAACAGAAGAACAGGCATCTGCTTTTCAACAGATAAATGAATCTGCTGCCCGACTCAATGAAATGGCAGAAGAATTGCAAAAAACAGTAAGTAGATTTAGATTGTAGGGACAGCTGTAAGACTGTTCCTACAATACTCTTACCCCTTCATTAGAGGCTTCTACAATCTTCAACGTCCAATTTCCTTTCATAATCTTCAAATGGTTCTTCATGGTCACTTCAAAATCTTTTTCATCTTTTGACAATATGGCAATGATGGTAGGCCCTGCTCCGCTCAGGAAACTGGCCAATGCTCCCAGGGATTGGGCTTTGTCAACTATATTATCAAATTCCGGCACAAGGCTTTTCCTATAAGGCTGATGGAGCTTGTCCCTACAAGCATACTTCAGCAGTTCAACATCTCCTGTTATCATGGCGGCAGTTAGCAATGATGCCCTTCCAATATTGAACACTCCGTCTTTGAAGGCTATTTCCTTAGGAAGGACTTCTCTTGCCTGAGCAGTAGGCAATGTATATTCAGGGTACATTACAGCATATTTGAACCCCTCATAAGCTTTCTGGCGGAAATACACAACTTTTTCTTCAGCCATGAAGGAAACCGTAAAACCTCCTAAGAAGGCTGGAACAATATTATCCGGATGACCTTCCATTTCGGTTCCAATTTTAATCAGTTCATCTATTGACATGTTGGCTCCAGACATGATATTTCCAGCTATACAGCCTACAGCTATACAAGCTGCGCTGCTGCCTAGACCTCTGCAAACAGGAATGCCTATTTGCTGATGAATATCGATTAAGGGCATGGGTTTGCCTGTTATATCAAAAATTCTTTTTACAGCTGAATATATCATGTTGTTTTTATCGGGAAAATTTCTATGTGACTCAGAAAATTTCACACGATTTTCAATGTCAAGAGCCAATCCGAGACAGTCAAAACCAGGTCCCAGATTGGCGGTGGTGGCTTTAACAGCTACTTCTATCATAACATCACCGCCTTTATGAAAGAACATCCATTAAATCATTTATATCAGCAGATATGTTTTTCAGGATTATATTTCTTTTCATGGCGGTATCCGGATCTTTGAGACCATTGCCTGTCAATATGCAGACCACTGTTTTGCCGGAAAGATCGTGGTTTTTAGCGTATTTTATAAGGCCTGCCAAGCTTGCACAAGAGGCTGGTTCTGCAAATATTCCCTCTCGGGAGGATAAAAGCCTATAGGCTTCCATAATCTCATCGTCGGTGACTTTGTCTATAGTACCTTGGGATTCCTGAAGTGCAGTGTTGGCTTTATCCCAAGAAGCAGGATTGCCTATTCTGATGGCAGTAGCAATGGTTTCCGGATTTTCTATAATTCTTCCTTCTACAATGGGTGCAGCTCCTGCAGCTTGAACACCCATCATCTTGGGAAGATTATCTATCACAATATTTGCCTTATACTCTTTGTAACCCTTCCAATAAGCAGATATGTTACCTGCATTTCCAACAGGCATAAATTGATAGTCTGGTGCCTTGCCCAAATCATCACATATTTCAAATGCTGCAGTTTTCTGCCCTTCCAGTCTGTAGGGGTTAATGGAGTTTACTATGGTTACGGGTAACCGTTTAGCAGCCTCCTTCACCAGATTAAGAGCCTGGTCAAAATTTCCCTTTACCTGTACAATATCCGCTCCATATACTATGGCTTGGGAAAGTTTTCCCATGGCTACTTTTCCTTCGGGAATCAACACTATACATCTTATTCCTGCTCTAGCTGAATAAGCCGCCGCTGATGCTGAAGTGTTGCCTGTAGAAGCACAGATTACATTTTTTGAACCATCGGCGACAGCCTTGGTTATAGCAGCAGTCATGCCCCTATCCTTAAAGGAACCTGTTGGATTCAGGCCTTCATATTTGAAATAAAGATTACAATTGCCTATAATATCCTTTAAACCATTAGACTTGATAAAAGGCGTGTTTCCTTCATTGAGAGTTATTATATTTTGGCAGTAAATATCTTTTAAATAATCTTTATATCTTTCTATTAAACCTTTATACAATTCAAGCACTCCTATTCCATAGCAATTATTTCTACTTTATTACATCCCTTTTTCTCAGACAAAAGCTTTACCAGTTGATCCGGAGCCACATCCATGTACTTTGTATCAATTGTTATTGTTAAGGATGCAACATCCATTACAGGTATATTCTGGTTTATGGTAAGGATATTGCCTCTCAACTCTGCTATGACATTGATGATATCAGAAAGAACTCCTGGTTCATGGCGCAATAACATGAACAGGTTGACTATCCTGCCTCTTTCCTGAGTGGTGTAATCAAACACCGTATCCTTATATTTATAAAAAGTGCTGCGGCTCAAGGACACCATTTCGCAAGCCTGTTGAATTGTCGTAGCTTCTCCTTTTTTCAATAGCCTTTTGGCATTAATAACTTTCTCGAACACATCAGGGAGTACGTTGGAGTGAACTATTAACATTCTATCAGCAGTCATCTTCATCACCTTTCTGTACGCTAATAAAATACATGTGTATACAATATGAGCATATTTTAGCACAAATTTCAGAAGATAGCAACAAAGAATAGCAACTGTCCTGGTTTACAAAAGACTACGGAGTATTACCCTAATACTAGCAACCTATAACTTACAACCAATGATTGAAAAAATTTTGAAAGAAATGTATATTATTAATGGATTAAAAATAGCAGGAGAGATGAAGTCATGTCAGAAGTGCTAGTAAAAGAAATAAGGGACCCGTTGGTTGAGAATGTTCATAGAGGAGATATTGTTGTCGTAAATGGTGAAGGAGAAAAGATTGCATTTCTGGGAGAGCCTGATAAGGTTGCATACATGCGTTCTGCCGCTAAGCCTTTTCAGGCATGTGCAGTTGTGGAAAGCGGAGCAATAGACTATTTTGGACTGACAGAGAGAGAACTTGCGGTAATCTGTGGGTCTCATTATGCTGAGGATTTTCATGTTTTGGCAGTGCTATCAATACTATATAAGATTGGATTGGATGAGAGGTATCTTCAATGTGAACCCACCTATTCGATAAATTCCAAAGTTACTATGGGCTATGTGAAAAAAGGTATTGAGAAGAAGAATGTATTTCACTGCTGCTCAGGTAAGCAGGCAGGCATGCTGGCTTTGGCTGCAAAAGAAGGATTTGATGCAAGGACTTATTTGGATATAAACAACCCTGTACAACAAAGGATATTGGATGTTGTTGCATATTTTACTGAAATGGATAGGGAAAAAGTAACAATAGGTATAGATGGATGCGGAGCTCCTGTCCATGGCATGCCCTTAATAAATATGGCCAAAGCCTATATGAAACTGGCAAACCCATCTCATGTGGAAGAAAAGTATGTTGGAGCCATAAGAAAGGTTGCAATGACTATGACCGGTTATCCTGAAATGATCGCAGGTACAGGAGCTTTCGATACTGAACTGATGAAAGTAACAAAAGGCAGATTGGTGGCTAAAATGGGATCAGACGGAGTATACTGTGTTGGAGCCATAAGAAAGGATATGGGCATAGCCATTAAGATGGAAGACGGAAATGTAAAAGTATTGCCTTCAGTAGTGCTTGAAACACTAAGACAGCTTGAACTGATAACCAATGATGAATTGCAAGAACTAAAACCATTCCATAAGGTTGATATAAAGAACAACAAAGGAGACAGAATAGGAGAAATCATACCGGATTTCAAGCTGGTATTAAACTACTAATAGACTTAAAGCTTGAAAAAACACTATAAATAATACTTAGTATTAATAGGTTTTAAAAGCCATCTTAGAAATATTTGCAACTGGAATATAAAATTTCTGTAATTCTTTAATAAATATGACTAATTACCTAGATTTTGTACAAACAGAATGAAACAAATTAGACAAAATTACCTTGGTAATCTATCCAATAAATACAAAGAG
>ENA-OWPA01000235-OWPA01000235.1-bioreactor-metagenome-genome-assembly--contig:-NODE-235-length-97361-cov-33.063690_pt1 | contig 97361 bp, 74 predicted proteins | sample MGYA00238139_ERZ651803 | MGnify/ENA primary metagenome ERZ651803 (study PRJEB26909, sample SAMN07631231) | bioreactor metagenome | isolation source: Switchgrass digestor | place: USA: Dartmouth... | reverse complement strand
GAGAAGCAAAAAATAGAAGACGCACTGCTAGATTTTCTTTTAAAAGCTTGTGATATAGGATGGAATCATAATACAAGCAGATATGAGAGAAAAAATCCATATGCAAAGACGGCTGAAATTATACAAATGGCATTGCATGATAAAGACAAGGAAAGAGCTTCGAAAAGGCTTCAACAATATGTAGAGAAAGAATGGATTAAGGGACATAACGATTTAGATTGGAAAAATGCGCATAAAGAGCCCGGCTACGTTGGCTTGTGGAGTTTTGAGGCTGCAGCATTGGCAAAGATACTGGGATTGGACGACAGCGCACTGAGAGATAACAACCATTATCCTTATGATTTGGCACATTATAAAAATGGAATGAGTTTTGATTTAAGCTGGTATGGTATGCCAGTTGAAGAGGAAGCCAAGGAAGAAGAGGCAATAGTATATGGAATACCGAATAACCCGGAGTTGGAGCAAATAATACCTGCAAAGTTCCACAGTTTTGTGAATGAAGTGATAGGAGACTACAATACATTGACTGATGAAGAGTTTTGGAAGAAGTATAATTTGAGAGAAATCTGGTTTGATGTTAAGGAGTACAAAGAAGATAATAAAGCCAAAAATATGTTGGGAACGATTATAGTATTTTTGCTTGTAGAGAAGGAGTATATTTTGCAGTTGGATTATAAGGAAGATTTGGTAGATTACATAGAAGATATAGATAATTATTGGGGCAAAGAGGAAGTAAAGTTGATAAGCTTTGAAGTGGACAATGACCAGCAGTATTATGCATACGTACCGAAAACCGCAGCAATAGATTCGTTGTATGAGGTGAAATTGACAGAAGTGGAGAAGATAGAGGAAGTTTAGTCTTATAGTGAAGGATTGAGATTATTAAAATGAGGATGAATTTTGATATTATTTCAGCGAACGATGTAAAAAACGTTAATTGAATTTTATATAATGCGGGCGGTAATGGTAATTCTGCCCGTTTTAATTTAAACTGATTTATTGAAGATTTCTGAATTACGGAAATAACTGTGCTTGTGTCCTATAAAAAGACGGGTAATTTAATTTGTGATGTTTTGTATAAAAGATATAGGTTTCGTTAAAGAGATGAAGCTGCAACCAGGAAACAGGTTGGTTGATTCAAAAGGCAATGTTTTGGTGGTAGAAGAGAAAAAGCTTGAAATTACAGATGAATTTGTCAAGGTTTATAACTTCAAGGTGAATGATTTTCACACATATCATGTTGGTAATGATGGAATACTGGTACATAATGCAAACTATAAAACAGAAACTGGCAAAATTGATATAGAAGTTAGTAAGTCTGATTTGGATCAATATAGGCAAAGACTGGGAGTATCTGAAACTCATACGGTAGCGGTTGGAAAAACAGATGTACCAGGACTTGAGGGACAGACTTTTTGTGGAGCTTCACCGAAGGTTAGACAAGAAGCAGGACTTCCTAGCCTGGATAAAATAGCACCCAATCGTGAAATAAAAGCTCCTACAAATGTTCCACTAAATAGAAACCATGCAGAAGAAGAACTAATGCATGAATTTGTGGAAGCAGTTAAAAAAGCAGGATTAAAACCGGATGAGGTCCGGGGGACATTGAATATTATCCAATCTAACCCTAGAGGAGTATGTCCTACGTGTTTACAAGAGCTGAGTGACCCTAACGTATCTCCGGGGTGTATTTAGGCAACTAAGTGAAAAGTTTCCTAATTTAAAAATAAAGGTTACTACTCCTGGAGCTGAAGGGGTAAAGCCTTTCGGTAGACAGAATTTTACTTTATTAAACGGTAGATATATTTAATAAAAAATACAAGAGGTGAAATATATGGAATTTATAAACAATATCACCATTAGAGCAAGGGTGGCTTTTTATTTAGCTGTTGCGCAGAAAGCTTTTGAAGGGTTGTCAGAAAATGATCAAGGATATTTGCAAGCAGATGAAGCATTAAAGCAGTGCTGGAATTGGCTTAAAGGGAAAAATATATCAGGAGATGAATTGTGCGAGTATCTTGAAAATGAAAGAGATACGGGTCTAATGGTATACAGCAGTTTTGTACAAGGAGACCCTGTAAAAGAACCAATATGGATTACAATTATCACTGCATTAATGTATACTATATGGCAGGCATATCAAATTGAAAACGAAAAATATCTTCCTGAGTCAATTGAGCAAGTTGATGAAGGAGCTATTGATATATTAATTGAATATGCTAAAAAATGTGCAAATTATGATGAGCATTGGATTAAGTTATTAGAGAATTATTTACTTCAAAAATACAGAACGACAAATATGAATGAGGTTGGTATTGCAATATTGAAGGATGAGATTATGGGTATTAGGTAACTTTGAGTATTTCAAGTTTAGAGCCGATATATTCAATCTATAGTTTTAAAGCAAAAGAAGAAGAAAACGAGCCGGCGGTGGATTGATTTGTGAAATAGGTACGTTTTACTTACTTTTTGAAAATAGAAGTAATATGATAATGCCAAGAAAAGGGAAGAAGTTTCTTGGCATTATTTATCCTTAATTTTAATAAAGTAGTTTTGCATTACATAATTGGGATAGTCAAATTTAGTTGTAATTATTTTAGGAAAGCAACCATGGATTTTGTAAGTATTAGTATGGTGATTTTGAGATGATAAAATGGCGAATATAACGTTATATGCCCCCAAAATCAACCAAATGCTCAGTTTCATAAAAGACGTTGAAAAATCTGTGGTAGATTATAAATCAGGATTGTCCGAACTAAAAAGAAAAGCTTTAAATATCAGAGGTTCGTTTTTAGAAGGATTTGCGGACGGCGCTTTAAGCGGAGCGGTTTCCGGAGCGATAACGGGAGCCGCATGTGCCGGGCTGGGTGCTTTGGGAGCTCTAGCAGGGAAAAGTATCCAATGCATGAGCACAGTGGGAAAAGCGATAAATGTTACATCAAAGGTTACGGCAGCACTCTCGTTTGGTATGGATGGATTTGACATGCTGGCAATGGGAGTATCGTTGTTTGATCCATCCAACGCATTGGTTGAATTTAACCGGAAGCTGCATTCCAATGCACTTTATAACGGATTTCAGATTGCTGTAAACGCGCTGGCTGTTTTCAGTGCCGGGGCGGCATCGACAATGAAGTGCTTTGTTGCAGGTACGCTGATATTAACTGCGACAGGCTTGGTTGCGATAGAGAATATCAAGGCAGGGGACAAGGTAATTGCGACGAATCCGGAGACTTTTGAAGTGGCCGAGAAGACAGTGCTTGAGACATATGTGAGAGATACGACGGAGCTTTTGCATTTGACAATCAATGGAGAGGTAATCAAGACAACCTTTGAGCATCCGTTTTATGTAAAAGATGTGGGTTTTGTTGAAGCGGGAAAACTGCAAGTAGGAGATAAGTTGGTTGATTCAAGAGGTAATGTTTTAGTATTGGAAGGTAAAAAGCTTGAAATAACAGATAAGCCTGTAAAGGTTTACAACTTCAAAGTGGATGATTTTTATACTTATCATGTTGCACATATTGGTGTATTGGTGCATAATGCAAACAACTATAAACCTGAAAATAGTATATATATTTATGAAAATGGAATATACGAGGATGCAGATTATCATGGAAGAGTTGATAATAAAGTAAAAAGTAGAAGACCAATAGACGGTCAATTTGCGTTGGATAATTCTGTTGAGGTTAAAATTGGTAGAAGTCCTAGAAGGGTTGGGATTGATGTAAATGGAGATTTTGTTGTATTAGATCGTACGGATGGCGAAAAATACCATGGTCATGTTAGACCTTGGAAGAAAGATGCTTCAGGTATTGAACCTTTAAGTGATAAAATGAAAAGTGCTCTGATAAAGGCATGATATGTTAAAGAGGTGGCTAAAAAGCCTAAATTAACTAGTAAGGCAATTGATATAATAAAAAAGTATCAGCAAAATCAAATTTATTAAATATATTTTGCTATTAAGTGATAATTTTGTAAAATAATGACCAAAAAAATATCTGATTAGTGATTAGTTAAATATAAATAAAATAAAGGGTGATTAAAAGATGATGAACTTAGTTGAATTAGAGATCTCAAAAACACAAGCTATTAAAATATACTTACCGTGCCAAAAAGAGGATGTGGGTTCATTTGATATTATATCAGTAAAATATTTTAGAGAACAAATGGAGTATGACTTATATGTTAACGATTTTGCGGCAGAAGCAATAATATCGCTAAAAAATATGCTAGAAGAAGCGTTGAATTTTAAGTTACAAATTCAAAACAAATATTTAGATAAAGGAATAGGGTATTACCATAATATTTATTATAATAAATTGTGGACAACTAACGACTCAAGTCTTACTGATCCAGGAGAAGACTTTATTCTTTGGTCAACTCCAACACATATAGGTATTGAAACCTTTATTTATAATGTTCAAAATAAAATATATATTGAAATATGTCCTATTTACAAATGGAATGGTAGTTGCCCGGAGGATGAAGATGAAAATAAAGACGAATATGTACCTTTTGAGGTTTTTCTCAGTAACTATAAACCGATTGATATTATTGTCATTGACAAAAGTGTTGCTTAAAAGTGGTTTAAACTTTGCTGTGAGATGATAGAGGTGTTTGAAGCAAACGATAAGAGATATTTAAATGAAAGAAAAACAAATTAACTCGTTTGTGGGGAGGATATGTAAAATTTTGTGTAAATAAGAATGAAAAGTCTCCTTCTTGGCAAGAATTACAAAATAAAAATCAAGGAGGAGATTTTTTTATGTCAACATTATCAAAAGAACAAGTAAAAGAAATAATTAAGGGTAATAATTTCCAAAGTGTTGCTGATGTAAGCGCATATCTAAAAGATATCTTTAAGGATATTATCCAAGAGCTTCTCGAAGCAGAACTTGAGGCTAAATTAGGATATGCAAAAGATGATGTGGAAAACAAAAATACAGATAATAGTCGAAATGGCTATTCCACAAAGACTATAAAAAGTGAATTTGGAGAAGTTGAAATCCAGGTACCAGGAGACCGCAAAGGGGAATTTAAACCCCAAATTATACCCAAGTATCAGCGTGATGTTTCCGGAATTGAAGAAAAAGTTATTGCATTGTATGCCAGAGGAATCTCTACCCGGGATATAAGTGAGCAAATTGAAGAACTTTACGGTTTTAGTTTGTCACCTGAAATGGTGAGCAGGATTACGGATAGAATAGCACCTTGAGATTAGGGAATGGCAACAAAGACCACTGGAGCCTGTATACACGTTTGTATTCATGGATGCAATTCACTATAAAGTGAGAGATGAAGGAAGAATAGTGAACCGAGCGGCATATGTTGTTATTGGTATCACAGTAGAAGGAAGTAAAGATATTTTAGGAATTTGGATAGGTGATAATGAATCATCAAAATTTTGGCTTGGAGTATTAAATGATCTTAAGAACAGAGGAGTGGAAGATGTACTGATATTCTGCGTTGACGGGCTGACAGGGATAAAGGAAGCAATAAATGCAGCATATCCAAAGGCGGAAGTACAGCGGTGCATAATACATCAACTCAGAAATTCGTTTAAATATGTGTCATATAAAGATATAAAAGCTTTCAGCAAGGACTTTAAAGAAGTATACCGTGCAATTAACGAAGAAGTAGCAATGGAGAAGTTTTGTGAAATCAAGGACAAATGGGGGAAGGAATACCCATATGCAATACGAAGCTGGGAAAACAACTGGGATGTGATAAGTCCATTCTATAAATTTCCAGAAGAAATAAGAAAAATAATTTACACCACCAATATCATTGAAGGGTTACATCGACAGTTTCGAAAAGTAACGAAAACAAAAACAATGTTTCCAAATGACAGTTCACTGGAAAAGATGCTTTATTTAGGGTCAATGAATGTGGTAAAGAAATGGACACAAAGGTATAAGAATTGGGATAAGGTACTAAGTCAACTGATGATTGAGTATCCAGGCAGGTTGGAGAAGTATATTTAAAAGCATTCATCCCCACCGTCCTCAAGGGCTCGCCCTCATTGCCGGACGAGCTAAACCTTACAAAATAAAAAAATTGGGCGAAAAAAGGTAAAGCACCCCATTATAAACAATTATAACCAAATTAAATCAAACTTATGTGTAAAACTTAACAAAACTGGCAACAATATATAATATCAAAAGTGATTTAGGATTTACATTCTGTAAACTTTGAAAACTAAAAATTGCTTGCCAGGAAGGATTGCAAAATTTCTGATACACAGAATTATTTATACTCCCAATTTTTGCACGGCATTTAATATTGCAATTTATAAAAGAATGTAATTATGGAAAACTTATTGACATGCAATTTTGTTAAATATATAATTTATTATAAGATTATCCATGTAATGTTTTTTACGGTTTTGAAATTTCTTCTGCTTTTGCGCAAATATTTATCGACACAAATTGGATCCAACAAACAAGCTGTTGACCTTGAAGTCCTAAGTTCCAGGTTAGTGATGAGTTTTTATTGAAGTGTTTTTTGTTGTTTTGTTCGTGATTTGTTTGTGGGAGACAAGTTTTTTAAGAGAAAAATATATTTAAACTTATTTTTCTTGAAATGAATAAGTTTTCAATTTAGGGGAGAATACATAAAATAAAGATAATATAAAGTGACCGGAAAGTTCTTTTAAATTTAGGGGAGAGGATTTCGTTTTCCAAGAGAACATAAAGAGAACTTAGGACCTAAAGGTTGACAGCTTTTTATAATTTCATCGGAGTTTATTTTTCAAATATAATTTGCAGGAAAAATTTCTATTGACACTCACAAAACTCATATATAAAATATAATCGTGTGTTTTATAAACAGAATAAAAATTTTTCAGCAATAACCATATCAGCCGTGAAGTGCTTTCCCGGCTGAAGTTGTTTTTAATGGAGGATTGAAATCATGTCTGTCAAGTACATTTTTGTAACCGGCGGTGTTGTTTCGGGGCTTGGAAAGGGAATAACTGCCGCCTCACTGGGAAGACTTTTGAAAGCCAGAGGTCTTCGAGTCACTATTCAAAAATTTGACCCGTATATTAATGTCGACCCGGGTACTATGAGCCCGTATCAGCACGGAGAAGTGTTTGTAACAGATGACGGGGCTGAGACGGATTTGGACCTTGGGCATTATGAAAGATTTATAGATGAAAACTTGAGCAAAAACAATAATGTCACCACCGGTAAAATATACTGGTCCATTATCAGCAAGGAAAGAAAAGGAGATTTTCTCGGTGGTACGGTGCAAGTTATACCACATGTAACCAACGAGATTAAAAATAGAATTTATTTAGTGGGCAAAGAAGGAAAAACCGATGTGGTGATTACCGAAATCGGCGGTACTGTTGGCGATATTGAAAGCTTGCCTTTTTTAGAGGCCATTCGTCAGGTGGCAAGTGACGTAGGCAGAGAGAATGTGGTTTACATACATGTTACCCTTGTCCCTTACCTCAGCAAGTCGGGAGAGCTTAAGACAAAGCCCACCCAGCACAGTGTCAAAGAGTTAAGAAGCCTCGGTATACAGCCGGATATAATTGTATGCCGTACGGAAAAGAGACTTTCAAAGGAATTGAAGGACAAGATAGGACTGTTTTGCAATATACCCGGAGAATGGGTAATTCAGAATCTTGACGCCGAGTCCCTTTATGAGATTCCTTTGATGCTGGAGGAAGAAGGACTGGCCAACATTGTTTGTGAGCGTTTGAATCTTGGATGCGTTAAGCCGGATATGACAGAATGGTGTGAGTTGGTAAACAGGCAGAAAAACTTAAGTAAGTCCTTGACCATAGCTCTTGTGGGGAAATACGTTGAACTTCACGATGCGTATCTTAGTGTTGTAGAGTCTTTAAATCACGGAGGAATATATAATGACGCCGAGGTAAAGATAAAGTGGGTGAATTCCGAGGAACTTACTGAAGACAATCTTGAGGAAACTCTCTGTGATGTGGACGGAATACTGGTTCCCGGCGGTTTTGGAGACAGGGGTATAGAGGGAAAGATTCTTGCAGCCAAATATGCCCGTGAAAACAAAGTTCCGTACTTTGGTATCTGCCTTGGAATGCAGATGGCGGTTGTGGAGTTTGCAAGGAATGTAGCCGGGCTTAAGATGGCCAACAGCTCGGAATTTGACGCAAACAGTCCGCATCCTGTAATTGATCTCATGCCGGAACAGAAGGATATAGATGAAAAGGGAGGTACAATGAGGCTTGGACTGTACCCCTGCAAGATTATAAAAGATTCTTCTGCTTATAGAATATATGAAAGCGAGCTTATATATGAAAGGCACAGACACAGATATGAGTTCAACAATGAATACAGGGAGCTTTTGACCTCAAAGGGACTGATTCTGGCAGGTTTGTCTCCAAGTGAGAAGCTTGTGGAAATTATTGAACTGAAAGATCATCCATGGTTTATCGGAGTTCAGTTCCATCCGGAGTTTAAATCAAGGCCGAACAGACCCCACCCGTTGTTTAAGGACTTTATAAGGGCCGCGGTGGAAAGACGTTACAAACAGCAGGAAAATAAAAACGATTAATGATAAGAATGATATAAAAATCGGCTGTTCCGTCAATCGGACAGCCGATTTTAATGTATTTGACGCAATTTAAAGCAATTTCTCCGTTAAATTATTTAGCTAAAATTATCTGGCTGAAATTATTTATCTGTCTTAATTGCTTTATAGAATGCGGCAAAGCCTCCGAAGAGTATTCCGGTTATCGGAAATACAATCCAGCATATGTTCCAAAGCTTGAAAACAAAGCCACCGATTAAAAAGAGGGCGGTTGCAATTGGCCAGATGACTCCGGCAACGGCTCCAATGACTTTATTCTGTCTTACCCTTTCCGGACTGTACTCGTCAATTTTCATCAGTTTTTTATAAGCTTCAGCGGTACTGGTGCTTGTTATAAAAATAAATACTGCGGCGGCTATCATTAAAAGCATGATAGATACTCCGAAAGCGGCGAAAGACTCAAAGATTCCAAAAACAAGCAAAACGACGACGGAGAGTATGCAAAGGCTGACACCCGTGATGATGGGAATATTTTGTTTTTGAGTAACAGATGGCAGTTCTGAGTTTAAAATATTTTTTAAACCCGGTGAGATTTCAAATTTTCCCTCTTCAATGAACTTGAACTTTTGAAGTTTGTTTTCCGTGTACATGAAGAGGATTACCGCCGGAATTATAAATAAAAACAGCACTATAACAGGAAGAGCTTCTCTTGCATTCTGGGGAAGAAATTTAAAAATCAGATTGCGTTCCACCAGCGTTGCCAAAAATATCAATAGTGAAACTCCCAAAAGAATCAAACCGACACCTGTTGCAATCATGTAAGAAGTTTTTTCTTTCAGCGAGATAAATTCCATTGCTTCTTCATTTTCTATTACGGGATGGTTTTCACTGTTTGATGACGGGGAAATCCCCATTTCCTCCAGCAGTTCATCAATATTGCCGAATTCGGAAATAACAATGCCGATTGCCTCATTTTCAGGCTTTCCGCTTTTTTTAAGTTCATTGTACTTTTCTTCCATGTTGTAGTAAATCTCGCTTTTTAGCCGTTCCATTTCCTTTGTTTTTGGCAAATTGGCAAAAATGTTGTCAAGATAGTTTTTAATTGTCTCCATTGCTTTCCAACTCCTTTACGAATTTATTAATTACCTTTTTGGTCAGTTCCCATTCTTCGCACTTTTGTTTGTAGTATTTGATTCCCTCGGGAGTTATCCGGTAGTAAGTTCTTCTTTTGCCCTGAGTTTCTTCCCCATAGTAGGATTTGATATATCCGTTTTTTTCGAGACGTGCGAAGGCGGAATAAAGCGTTGTTTCTTTTATAACGTACAGTTCGTCTGTTTTTATGCGGATGTTCTTTGAAATTTCGTACCCATAGGAATCACCTTCTATAAGGAGGCTTAGGATAATGGTATCGACATAACCCCGTATTACATCACTGCTAATCACCGTAACACCTCCTTTAATATTATTACGTCAGACGTACTTTGTCTGTCGCAGTAATATTTTATCACAATTACTACGACAGGTAAAGTACTTTTTGAAAGATGCCAAATTTAAATTCTTTTATTACAAAATTATGTTCACCCGTCCTATATATAGATTTTGATGAAAATAATTTAATGTATAGTATAATTCGTTTTGAATTTGTAAAGAATTATACTAAACAATAAAAGTTTATATTGTAAAAAAAAATTAGGGAATGGAACCATTTTGGAATTGCAAATTAATCTCGAAACGGACAGATTATCGAATACGGGGGGAATAATATCATGCTGAATTCGTCAAATAACACCGGCAAGAAAAACATATTTGTAAAAGTACTTACGGCAATCATTCTTTTTGTGTCAGTCCTGTCATGCGTCGGGTTAATATCCTACTCGGAGAATGTAAGCAGCGGGCTTGCAGATAATATTATTCGTCTGCATGTTCTGGCAAACAGTGATTCTCCGGAAGACCAGCAGTTAAAAAGGGATGTCAGGGATGTTGTAATAAATTTCATGAAGGACAAGCTTAAAAATGTAAAAGATGTGGAAACCACAAAAAGAATAATAGAAGAAAACTCAGAAGCTATAAAACAGGTGGCTCTCAGTGAAATCAGAAGGCAGAATAAAGATTATGACGTAACGGTTATGTTTGGAAAATATCCTTTTCCAACCAAGGTTTATGGGGACATAAGCCTTCCTACCGGAAATTATCAGGCTTTGAGAGTTGTTATAGGTAACGGTGAAGGTCAAAATTGGTGGTGCGTGCTTTTTCCACCCCTCTGCTTTGTGGATGCCACTCACGGGACTGTGCCGGATTCGGTAAAGGATGATTTGAAAGAGGTTTTAAGCGAAGAGGAGTATTATCTTATTACAGCGCAGGATGAAGGCGACGATATTGAAATCGAGATAAAATTTAAAATTGTGGAGATGTTTCAGAAGTCAAAAATAAAAATTGCGAGCGCAATGAATAAAATATTCCAATGACGGGTATGAGTGTAAAATTCATGCACAGGCGTGATTCGGGCTGACAAAATATATTCTTGCAAAATATTTTGCTGCGGACTCCGGCATGTATTGTAACTTCCTTCAGCGGATTTTACGGTTGGTGGCAGGTTACGATACTATGCCGGGGTTTTTTGCTTGTATTTATCTTTATAAAAAATAAGGATATATGTATATTGAAGATATACATGCATTTGATATATACTTTTAATATATACTTTTTATTGTAAGACATTTCTTCCTTCTGCAAAGCGGAACTTTTATATCCCCAAAAACGAGGTGAGCTGTATGATAAATATGATAAGGACTTTTTTTGAAAACGGGGGCTTTTATTTAATTGTTATTATGAGGCTCCTTCTTGCATGCATCCTGGGTGGGTTGATAGGTTATGAAAGAGAGAGCACGAACAGGCCCGCCGGTTTTAGAACTCATATTTTGGTATGTGTTGGCTCAGCTCTTGTCATGATTACTTCCCAGTATATTTTTGAGAGTTATAAAGGAATTACTAACCTTGATCCTGCCCGTCTCGGAGCCCAGGTAATCAGCGGTATCGGCTTTTTGGGAGCGGGAACCATAATCCGTGAGGGTGCAAATGTCAGGGGCCTTACTACCGCGGCAAGCCTGTGGGCAGTTTCCTGTGTCGGGATTGCAGCAGGTATCGGTTTTTATGAAGGAGCGGTTATATCCACAATAGTTATTTATATTACACTTATTTTGCTTAAAAGAACGGAAAAACATATTGCCAGAAAAAACAATCTGAGCATATTCTATATACAGACTGAAGATTTGCCTGGACAAATTGGTACAATAGGCTGTATATTTGGTAAGCATAATATAACAATAAGAAATATAGAGTTTATCAATGAGAAAAAAGATGAAGAAGTGTTGATAAAATTTGCAGTAAAGATGCCCTCTGATATGTCTAAAGAAAAAATAATGGATGAGTTGCAGAGAGTAAACGGAGTGAAAAAGGTTACAGGCCAATAAAACCAATATACAACAAACTTTTTTCAAAAACTAAAAAATATTTAACAAAGTGTTTGACTTTTTTCATGCTTTCCCCTATAATTCATTTGTTTACAATTTTTTTATGTTTGCGAAGCTAGAAAGAGGGGATTAATGGTGCTAAGAATGAACCAGCTTAAGACACCGGTTTTTGATGCTGTGAAAAGATACGTTGAAAGCAATGTGATACAGTTTCATGTACCGGGTCACAAGCAGGGAGCTGGTCTTGAGGAGCTTAGAGAGTATATAGGCGAAACAGCGCTTAAAATGGATGCAAACGGTATGGAGGATTTGGATTTTGCCAACAACCCCACGGGGGTTATTTATGAGTCGGAGATGCTGGCAGCTCAGGCATTTGGGGCTCAGCATGCTTATTTTTTGGTAAACGGGACTACGTCCGGTGTTCAGGCAATGATTATGAGTGCTTGTGAACCGGGAGACAAAATAATACTTCCGAGAAATGCGCACAAGTCCACGATAGGTGGAATTATATTAAGCGGTGCCGTGCCGGTGTATGTGCAGCCCGAAATAAATGAAAAACTGGGCATTGCCATGGGAATTACGGTGGAAAGCCTGAAAAAGGCAATAAAGGAAAACCCCCATGCAAAAGCTGTGTTCATTATCAATCCGACTTATTATGGAATAGCCTCGGATTTAAAATCCCTCGTAAGAATTGCCCACAGGTACGAAATGGCTGTTTTGGTGGATGAGGCTCACGGTGCGCATATGTCTTTTCATGATGATTTTCCTCTGACGGCAATGGAAGTCGGTGCCGATATGAGTGCCGTAAGTACTCACAAAACGGGAGGTTCACTGACACAAAGTTCTTTGCTGCTTTTAAGGGGAAACATGATCAGCCCTGAAAGAGTAAAACAGGTTTTAAACCTTACATATACTTCCAGCGCATCATATCTTTTGATGTGTTCCCTTGACATTGCAAGAAAACAGCTTGCCACAAAAGGAAGCGACATGTTGGAGGAAACTTTGAGGCTTGCCAGAATGGCAAGAGAGGAGATAAACAAAATTGAAGGTTTGTATGCCTTCGGGAAAGAACTTATAGGAACACCGGGATGTCATGATTTTGATGAAACAAAACTGGGTATATGTGTATCAGGCTTGGGATATACCGGATATGAGATGGAAGCGAAACTCAGAAAAGAATACAATATACAGATTGAAATGTCGGATCTTTCAAATATACTGGCAATAGTAAGCATAGGTGACAGGGAAGAAAACTTGGTGGCCCTTATAAACGCACTGAAAGATATTGCGGCCAAAACAGAGAAAAAGGAATATCCCAAACCGCCGATTATTCCTCCGACTCCCAAAATGATAGTTTCACCCAGGGACGCTTTTTACAGCCCCAAGAAAATAGTCCCGTTGGACAAATCTGTGGGAGAGATATCGGGAGAAATGGTTATGGCTTACCCTCCGGGCATACCGGTTGTATGCATGGGTGAGAGAATTACTCAGGACATAGTGGATTACATAAAGATACTGAAGGAGCAGAAAACCCAGCTGCAAGGCACGGCGGATCCATACATTGATCATATAATGGTTCTTGGTGTTGATTGACGGATTACAATCATTGTTTACTCCGATTTTAATTGCAAAACCAATCACTTTTTTGGTCTAATTGTCCTTATTCCTGAATAGAAATAGGATTATGACAGGAAAATGTACATGGCATAAGCACATGGGGACAAGGCAAAAAGGAGTGATTGGTTTTGAATATTTTGGAGTCGGCTCTGCAAAACAGCAATAAGGATAACAAGGTAAAATACGGGTTAAGTGAGAAAGAGGCGGAGAAAAGGTATAAAAAGTATGGGCCAAATACCTTGGCTGAAAAGAAAAAGATATCTCCTTTTAAGATCCTTATTGCGCAATTCAGTGACTTTATGGTGTTGATTCTTCTGGCATCCACCTTGATTTCAGCCTTCATGGGAGAATTGACAGAAGCAATTACTATTGTGTCCATTGTTATTCTTAACGCACTTATGGGATTTGTTCAGGAGTATCGGACCGAAAAAACCCTGGAGGCGTTAAAAAGCCTGGCGGCGCCGGTGGCAAAGGTGGTAAGGGACGGAAAAACCGTGGAAATACCTGCGGAAAAAGTTGTGCCGGGAGATCTTGTGGTGCTTGAGACCGGCGACAGGATTCCCGCGGATGCCGTTCTGATAGAATCCCATGGGCTGTGTGTGGATGAGTCTTTGCTGACCGGTGAATCCGTGCCTGTGGAAAAACAAGTTGAAGCCGGCGGCAGAAAAAATGTGAACGCCGGTGAAAGAAACGGCACGGTATATATGGGAACGGTTGTAACCAGCGGAAGAGGGAAAGCTGTTGTCTGTTCCACCGGAATGATGACCGAGATGGGAAAAATTGCTGACATGATACAAAATATAGAGACGGAACAGACACCTCTTCAGAAGAGACTGGATACTTTGGGTAAATACATAGTTTACGGATGCCTTACCATATGTGCAATTGTTACTGTAACCGGCATATTAAGGGGAGAAAAACTCTTTACAATGTTTCTTTCAGGCATAAGCCTTGCGGTTGCCGCGGTGCCGGAAGGGCTTCCGGCCATAGTAACAATTGCCCTGGCTTTGGGTGTCCAGAGAATGTATAAAAGAAACGCTTTTATAAGAAAGCTTCCGGCCGTGGAAACTTTGGGGTGTGCCAGCGTTATATGCTCAGACAAGACAGGAACTTTAACGGAGAACAAGATGACGGTAAGGAAAATTTATACCAACGGAGGCTTTGTGGAGGTTAAGGGAAGCCCATTAAGCAGCGAGGGCGAATTTATCTCGCTGAAAAGAAAAATAGATCCCAAAAACAACAACTCTCTGAGACTTACTCTTGAAATCGGGGTTCTGTGCAACAATGCATCAATGGTAAGAATAAAAGAAAACAGGTCTTTCGGCAAAATAGCATCTCTGGTTCCAAGGACGGAAAAATGGGAACTTAGCGGAGATCCGACCGAAGCCGCTCTTCTTGTGGCCGGAGCAAAAGGGGGATGTACCCAGGAGCTGCTCAATGAAAGTTATACGAGAATTGATGAAATACCTTTTGATTCAGACAGAAAGTGTATGTCGGTAATATGCGAAAATGAAAGAGGAGAGGTTTTTGTTTTCACCAAGGGTGCTGCGGATGTAATAATTGAAAAATGCAGCAAGATATACACCTCAAGAGGAATTGTGGATTTGGATGAGGCCGGAGTCAAAAGGGTGCTCAAAGCAAACGATGATATGGCAAAGGAAGCTCTGAGAGTATTGGGAGTGGCGTTTAGAAGGCTTGACTCCAAAAACTACAGGCTCGATGATGTGGAAAAGGATCTTGTGTTTGCAGGATTGATAGGAATGATAGACCCGCCGAGAAAAGAGGCGCTGGATGCGGTACGGAAATGCAAGCTTGCGGGAATCAAGCCTGTGATGATTACCGGAGACCATAAAATAACTGCGGCGGCTATTGCAAGGGAGCTCAATATAGCTTCTGAAGGTGACAGGGTACTGACGGGAGCCCAATTGGAGCAGATGGATGACAAGAGGCTTGAAGAACTGGTGGATGAAGTGTCGGTGTATGCCAGGGTTTCACCCAGGCATAAGCTGAGGATAGTTCGGGCGCTCAAAAAACGGGGGCACGTTGTTGCCATGACCGGAGACGGTGTAAATGATGCTCCTGCAATCAAGGAAGCGGATATTGGAGTGGCCATGGGAATAACAGGTACGGATGTTACAAAGGAAGCATCTTCAATGATTCTCCTTGATGATAATTTTGCAACAATTGTTGCGGCTGTGGAGGAAGGAAGGGTTATATACAACAACATTCGCAAATTTATCCGGTATATGCTTTCCTGCAACATCGGAGAAGTGCTCACTATGTTTGTGGGAACCCTCATAGGCCTTCCGCTGCCTCTTCTTCCGATTCAGATATTGTGGGTTAATCTGGTTACGGACGGACTTCCGGCAATAGCACTGGGACTTGAACCTGGTGACAAAGATATTATGATGAGGCCTCCGAGAGGAGCAAAGGAAAACATATTCTCCAATGGACTGTGGCAGCTTATAATATTCCGGGGAGCTCTTATAGGGCTTAGCACCCTGGCGGTATTTGCAAGCATACTGAACTTTACGTCCAATGTTGATGTTGCGAGAACCGCAGCCTTTGTAACTCTGGTTATAACCCAGCTTATACATGTGTTTGAGTGTAAATCGGAAAGAAAAAATATATTTGAAATACCGCTTTTCAACAATATACCTCTTGTGCTCGCAGTTTTGTGTTCGCTTGTAATGATACTGGGGGTTGTGTATATACCGTTATTCCAGGGAATATTCAAGACCGTACCTTTGTCTTTAAATGACTGGATTCTGATAGGAGGATTTTCGGCATTGGGTCCTGTAATTTCAAGTTTTTTCAAAGTTAACTACAAATACATTAGAAGATAGAAAAAAGCAAAAAAAAAATTTAAAATTTTAACCTTTTTGTAACCATTTTATATTAGCTTTAATATATAATAAACTCGAAGTACTTCAATAGAAATTAAATAAAGCAATGCTGTTCTTGTATACAGGAAACGGCGGAAATAGTATTTTAAGAAAGTTGACCGAATGAAGGCGATGTAGTTTCGGAAACGGAGTTTGTACTGCCGTTGAAATATTGACATTGAAAGCTACATAACAGTATTGGTATCATCATAATTAATAATCACGTCTTGCTGTGGATGGGGCATTGTTGTAAGCAGATTTTGTACTTAAGGGGTACTAAAAAATACAGTATTGAATACTTCATTACTTTTACACTTATTCTCATATATTCGAAGGCAATTTTTTATAAAGTTTATCGCGCGCGCATTTAATATATAATGTATGAACATCTGTATATGTGTTATAAAAAGCACCAGGGGGAAAAGTTTTGAGAATCATTGGTTGTGTAAATTTTCAGATGTAAAGTCCGCACATAACATGAAATATAATCAATCAGCTGCTTGCAGACTGATATGAGAGAGAAATAGGTTCTGCTTGTGGTGCGAGGCATGCGTGGGTCGGAAAAGCAGCTTTGGGTAAGCACGATGAGCAGTATCTGCCAAAAAGTATGATATGATTTATGTTTAAGTGGGAGTTTAATGTTGTACAATATTAAAAACGAAGCAAAAAGTAAAGAATAAAGAAAAGCAAAAGAAAAATAAAGAAAAAAGAACGGCGTTAAGAGAATGGGAAAACGGTGACATGAGTTTTAAGCAAATTGGGTGATCACCCCCGGCAATATATACTGAATGTGTTAATGATGTTAAAGAAGTTGTTTTACAGCAGCAATCCTCCTATAAAACTTACATTTGCCCCTATTATTGGGACTCACATTTTTTCATATAATTTCCTCCGATAAATTTAATTGGACAACGTTAAACGTTGCACTTTTAAAGCACGAATTGCGTTGTCTTTATTTTATTGTCTTTATTTTTTTATATTCCACACTTTTCTTTGTTTTTTATTATTTTTGAGACTGCAATATTATGGTAAAAAATGTATTTAAAAAATTTGAAATTATATTTGTAGCAATTGGATTAATTTTTTATGTAAAATCTGGATTATACATACCTTTTCTGGTATTATAATGATAGTATTAAATTTTTCAATAAATGACTTTTTAAATTGTCCGGTATTGCTGAATTCGCCTTGGCATCACTAACTTTGGAATGTGTTTACTGTTTGAAAGTAAAATAAAACAGTTGGGAAAAATGAAAATATAGGACTCTGCTTTTTTATTATGTTAAGGTATAATAATTTAATAAAAGATTCAATGTATTGTAATAAATGTATTTGGATTATTTGGGACGTATAATAACTGTTAAAAATAAAAAACTTGATTGTATTATTTTCTCTGAAAAGGAATGATTTCTTTATGAGGGCTAAAATATTAATTGTAGAAGACGAGAACGATATTGGAAGCTTTATGGTAAGAACCCTGAACAGAAAGGGCTTTAACGCAATCCGGGCAGAAACGGGAAAAGAAGCGTTAAGACTTGTGGAGTTGGAGAAGCCTGAAGTTATATTGCTGGATATAATGCTTCCTGATATTGACGGATTTGAGATATGCAAAAGAGTTTCCAGACAACATCCTGAAATATCAATAATAATGGTTACGGCAAGGGGAGAAGATGTAGACAAGATAAGAGGCCTGGAGCTTGGAGCTGATGATTATATAATCAAGCCTTTCAATCCCATGGAGCTGATAGCGCGAATAAAAGCGGTAATCAGGAGGACAAACAAACCGGATAATTCGAATGAAGTTGTAATAGGTCCTTTAAGAATTGACTACAACTGCCGGCAAGTGTACAAGAATGGAGTGGTCCTGGACCTGACACCGAGAGAATTTTGTTTGCTGAAAGTCTTTGTAAATAACTTGAACAAGGCTTTGACCAGAGATGAAATTTTAAACTGGGTGTGGGGCGAAGACTATATTGGAGATACCAAGACCGTCGATGTTCACGTTCGGCGACTTAGGGAGAAAATCGAGGATGACCCGTCACATCCCAAATATATAGAGACAGTTTGGGGGAAAGGGTATTTATTTAGAAAGGGAGATTGATTTGCGGGGAATCAGGGGCAGAGTTGTCGGAACTTATCTGATTATTACTTTTCTGTCGGTGGTGATATTTGAAATTATTCTCATTTACGGGCTTGTAGAGTTTTATTATTCAAGTATAGAGGCTGAACTGAGTCGTTCCGCACAGTCAATAATCCATAATTACAGCCAATATTTCAATAATTATGATTTACACAGGGATGCAAAAGTATTGCTTGAATCCATGCCCGGCAACACCGTGGCCCAAGTCCAGATAATTGATGACAAAGGGGTTTTGATTGCTGATTCGATAGAGCCTTCCATGGAAGGAAAAAAGCTTGATAATTACGATGTCAATATGGCCTTGAATGGGAAAGAGGCTGCGTGGAAAGGAAAAATACCCATGACGGGTGAACCGGTTTTTTCGGTTTCTTTTCCCATAATCCGTCCTGACAGCGAAGAAGTGATTGGAATAGTAAGAGTAATTACGACTCTTTCCGATGTAAATGAAATATTGAAAAATCACATAATCATTCTCATTTCTTTGGGACTTTGCATAGTTTTTCTGATTTTTCTTACCGGACTGGCTTTGACCAATACCATTATAAAACCGGTCAAGGAAATAACATCTGCTGCGAAAGCCATGGCCCAGGGCAGATTCGACGTACGGGTATCCAAAAGGTATGATGACGAAATTGGAGAACTTGGAGATACCTTGAATTACATGGCACAGGAAGTGGCCAACCAGCAAAAAATGAAAAATGACTTTATTGCGTCAATTTCCCATGAACTTCGCACTCCTTTGACATCAATAATGGGGTGGATAATTACAATCAATTCCGGAGACATTGACAGCAAAGAAGAACTGAAAGAAGGATTGGATATAATTGAAAGAGAAAGCAAAAGACTGGCGGAGCTTGTGGATGAACTTTTGGATTTTTCAAAATTTGATGCCGGAATCATTACGTTAAGGAAGAGTGTTGTAAATTTGGGTGAGCTTTTGAAATACATAAAAAGGCAAATGGAGCCTCGGGCTGAGCGAAAAGGCATAACCATGACGATAGACGTGGATGAGCATCTGCCGTTGATTGAAGCTGACGAAAACAGGCTTAAACAAGTGTTTATAAATATTATTGATAATTCATTTAAATTTACGCAAAAAGGCGGGTATATTGATATTATAGGCAGAAAAAATGAAAACGGTGTTTTGATAAGAATAGAGGACAGCGGATGTGGTATACCGGAGGAAGATTTGCCGAGAGTTAAGCAAAGGTTTTTCAAGGGAAGCAATGTTGTTTCGGGAAGTGGTTTGGGACTTGCCATCTGTGATGAGATTGTAAGACTTCACAATGGGAAAATAGACATAGAAAGCACTGTCGGAAAAGGCACCAGAGTAGATGTGATACTTCCGGTTTGAGTTTAAATTTAACCATTTTGTAATCTTTTTTTTTGCGTTATAATGTAAGATTATAATATGCACAATCGAAATTTTACACGTTGTTATAGAGAGGTTAAAGATGGGCGAAATACGTAATTACATAAAATTAATATTAATAGGCGTTGCAATTTTAGTTACGGTTACAATGATAATTTCGGCGACAGGTTGTGACATTCTGCCGCCTCCTGCCAGTGCCATAAAACCTCCGCAGTATATAAATGCTTCAAGCGGAGAAGTTGAAGATCCAAAGGCAATAGCACGGCGTTTTTTGACTCCGGGGACGTATTTTTCATATCCTACCCATCCCAGGAATGCTGATGCCGTTTGGGAGGTTGACATTGACGGAGACGGTCGGGCGGAGTTGTTGACGCTGTACAGGGGAAGGGATCTTAAAAACAACGGAGTTGAAGTATTTGGCGTATTTATATTAAAGCAGGATGAAAATCATGAATGGCAAATTTTTTGGGAGCAACAATATACCGCAAATATTGTGGCTTTGGATTGGGCGGATGTCAGAGATATTACCGGAGACAACTATCCTGAATTGCTTATTGGCTGGAATATTGGATATAGGATAGGCAGTAATCTTGATATATATTCTCTGAAGGAGGAGGACAAGCCCAGGCTGATTTCCAGCATAAAGTATTCTGAAATTGTAGGCATTGAAGACAGAAGAGGTATTAACAACGAAATCAAGCCTGTTCTGATGATGTATCTGTTTGATGAGGAAATGTACGAGTCGGAGAATGAGGGCAGAAAAGATGAATATTTCCACATATTGCAATGGGATTACAAGGAGTGGATGGGAGGCGGACTGGTAGAAGCTGATGATTTCTACGCATCCTATTATGTGAATGTTATTGAGGATTTAAAAGAGAGCCTGGAGAGATATAGCAACAATTACTATCAATGGTATATCCTTGCGTTGGCTCAGCTGAGATCAGGGAAGCCCATGGATGCACTCGAATCTGTCGGCAAAGTTTTGGAAATTACCCAAAGATATATTAACAGGCACGGAGAAAGGACCGTCAAAGAGGTTTTTAAATATCAGAAAAAAGCAAGAATACTCAAAGCGGCAGCATATATCAAAATGGGAAAATATCATGAGAGCATAATTGAATCCAACTATGTGCTGGGCAATTATGATATTGATGACAAGGAACTTGCCCAGATCTATCTGAATTTGGGATATGCATATGCAGGCCTTAAGCAGTATGAAATGGCCGGCACGTATTTTAACAAGTCATGTGAAACGGCTGAAACTGTTTATAAAGAGGGTACGGCATTGTATTTGTTGAATTCGTACAAGGCAAAAAAACAGTTGGAATACATAAAGCCCTTTCTGACATCCTCCCACTAAAAACAGCCTTGGATTTATTCGCTTTTCCTGATAAAATAATTAAGATGGTCAATTACATCAGGATGGATTATCTTCTTTCAAGATTTAATAAAAGGAGTGAATTTATGAATCTTCTTGACAGGCTGGAAAGAAAATTTGGGAAGTTTGCCATAAAGAGGCTTCCGATGTACATTGTCATACTGAATTTGTTCGTATATATGTTGAACTTACTTGACAGCAGATACATAAATTATTTGTATCTTATTCCGTCCCGCGTTCTTAAAGGCGAGATTTGGAGGTTGGTAACATATATTTTCATTCCGCCTATGACTTCAATGGAAGATGTTTTGTGGCTGTTTTTTGCTATATATTTTTACTATATCATGGCAACCGGACTGGAGAATGAATGGGGCAGCTTTAAATTCAACCTGTATTATTTGCTTGGCATGATTGGCACAACCATTGCGGCGTTTTTTATTCCGCTGCCTGCTACGGCGAACTTTATAAATTTATCTATTTTTCTTGCATTTGCATACTTGTATCCCGATTATCAGATCTATTTGTTTTTCATTATTCCGATCAAAATCAAGTATTTGGGTTATATTTCGTGGATTTTGATTATCTATGAGCTTTTAACAGTGCCGTTGATTATGAAATTTTATATAATCATACCAATACTGAATTTCTTCATATTCTTTGGAAAGGATATTTTTGTAAGATATAAAACCAGGGGAAAATCGGTATACAGAAGAAGCAAATATATGGGTACCTTCAGGGAAAAGTCGTATTTTCACAAGTGTACGGTGTGCGGTGTCACGGAAAAGGATAATCCGGACATGGAGTTCAGATACTGCATGACTTGTGAGGGGCATTATGAGTATTGCATGGAGCATCTTAAAAACCATGAACATATAAAAAAGTAGAAAAGCTTTCAACAACTTTAAAATTGGGAATGCAATCAAAGGTATTTGTTGATGAAAAAAGAAGTAACGGATATATATAGAATATTTTTGGGATGAAAATAATAAATTTTATCATGACGGATTTTTGGTATATATGCTATAATATTTTATATCGTGATATTTTTGTCTAGTGGACAAATGTTAAAAAATTAACAAAACAAACAGGAGGTAAGAGTGAATGAAAAAGATTGCAAGAAAAATATCAATGTTACTGGTCGTTGCACTTTTGGCGGTATCGATGGTGGCCTGTACCAGTGATGAAATTGCATTAATTGAAGCCATGTCCAAGACATCAGAAATTTCATCCTATGAAGGAAATTCAAAAATTCAGTTAAGTTTTAAAGGCCAGGGATTTTCGGAAAAAACGCAGAAAGTTTTCGATTTTCTGGCTTCATATGTTGACGGATTCACTTTTGAGGCAAATCAGAAGTATTCGTCCAACGATGAAAAGACAAAAGCAACGCTTGCCATGGACGGAAATGTGGATATGCAAGGTTTGAGCGTTAAATATAAATATTGGACCGATATGGACTTTACAACCGAGAATCCTAGCTTAATACAGATTGTTGAACTTCCGCCGGCAATTACCCAGCCGATGTTTACCTTTGCCAACACAGGAACAAAAAAATATATTACTATTGATTACGGTAGTGTATTGTCTGCGGAAAATAACGGGGGCATATCTCTTAACCCGGAGAATTTGGCAAAAAACAGTGTTGAGCTGCAGGAAATGTTGCTGGACTTTGTAAAAACAACAGCCAAGGACTTTGACCCCGGTATGGTGGCAGTAACCAAAAAAGGTTCCGCTGTTACTGACAAGGGAGAAAAAGTTACGGAATACGAATTGAAATTGGATGATGCTGCAGCTAAAAAATTATTGCATGCTTTTATAAATGATGTCATATTGCAGGAAGATACTATAGAGTTTGGCAAAAAGTATATGGAAGCTGCCATAAATATGTATGATTTCCCGGAAGAGGAAAAACAAGAGGCATTGGACGAAATCAACAAAGGTCTGGATGAATTTGCATCCCAGCTTCCTGCATACAGGGACAGTGTTACACAAGTTTTTGAGTCGATAAAAGACGTCAAATTCTTTGGTGACAAAGGTTTGGTAGCAAAATACTACATAAACAATGACGGCTTCCTTGTAGGAGGAAAATCATCCATTGACATTAAGATAAAAATGGCAGATTTTGCGGCATTATTGGGTGACAATTTTGACGAAAAAGATAAAAATGGAGTGCTTTATTTAACAATAGACGCTGAAAGTTCTGTTTACAACATAAATAAAGAAGTATCCATAGAACTTCCGGAAATAACTGAAGAAAATTCCTTTGATGTTTTGAAAGGATTTATGCCGATACTGTCTGGTATTGGTTCTGCTCCGGGTATCGGTGAAGAGGATTATACATATGATATTCCTGCTTTGTCAGACGGAATTAATGTTGTTATGAATGGAAAAGTAGTATATTTCCCTGATGTAAAGCCTGAAAACGTCAATGGAAGAGTGTTGGTTCCAATAAGAACCATATCCGAGGAAATGGGAGCGGAAGTAACCTATAATGATGCAACAAAGCAGGTTCTTATTGCCAAGGATGATACGGAAATTCTTCTTACAATTGGTTCCCAGGAAGCTTACGTTAACGGCGAGAAGATAATGCTTGATGTACCGGCAATGATTATTGAAGGACGTACAATGGTTCCGTTAAGATTCATATCTGAGAGTATGAATGCAACGGTTGAATGGGACGGAGAAGCTCAGATAGTATACATATTTTATTAATACTTAATTGATGCGTAAAATAAAGTTTTAAGAAGCTTTTTTATCCGAAGAGAAAGGATAACCGTTTATAGGGCGGATATCCTTTCTTTATTGTATACTTTTTTGTATACCTTATTTTTAAAACTTTTAACGAATATTATCTCTAGCCAAATCAATTTTTATTTGTTTTGCCGTGCTGTGTTTAAATCTTTAAAAAACTGTGATTGTTTGGTAAAATGTAAAGGCAGTGTTAATTTGCCATATCTTATCTAATTTAAATTTATGACAAAGGGGGAGGAAGACAAAGATGAGAAGGGGAAAACTACGGAAGATAATTGCTTTAGTGCTGGTTTTGGGTTTCATTGCCGGCAACTTTGCAGTAACCACCTTTGCGGCGGAAACTGTGAAACCTTATTGTACCAGGACTTCAACGCCGGTCATGGCGGTAAATCTCGGAAGCAATGAAGATGTCAGCCATGGCGGTACCAATTTTAAAAAGCAGTCGGCTTACAGCAACCTTAAAGTGGAGGTCAAGGGGCCTTCTGATTCCGCATATCCCACCGGAACAATCAATGCTCTCTCGGTTATTCAGGCAGAGAATTGCGATGAAAACCATGGACTGGAAATCGAAGACTGCCCGGATGAGGGAGGCACAAAGAACCTGGCGTATATAGCCAATGGAGACTATACAGCTTATTATAATGTATATTTTCCAAAAGGAACAAAAGGTTTTATAGCAAGGGTTTCAAGTGACACTGAAGGAGGATATATTGAACTTCGCCTTGACTCAATTTCGGCGGAAGTGGTTGGACGATGCCGCGTAGAAAACACCGGAGGATGGGAAAAGTATGAAGAAGTTTACTGCGAACTAAATAAAAGTGTTGAAGGCGTACATACTTTGTATATGGGCTTTGCCGGAGAAAGGGACGGTCTTTTCAACGTCAACTGGTTCAGGTTTACAAAGAGCCCGTATGAGCCGGTAATGACAAAAAGCCGTGACGGAGCGGTTGACGGAGCCTATTTGTACAAGTTCATTGATTTTGGGAAGGAAAGTATTCCAACCAGGTTTAAAATGCACCTTTCAGGAAGCATAAGCGGAATAATAAATGTAAGGCTTGACAGTCCATCAGGAGATGTTATAGCAACTGTTGACGGCACAAACGGCGCCGGAGAAGTGGAAGGGCGCGTTGAAAAGCCTGTTACGGGAATTCATGAGTTATATTTGACCGATGATAAGAACGGTACTTTAATATCCAAAGTTGACTGGTTTGTATTTGAACCGGAAGAATCAAAAGAAATAACCGACAGAAATCTTCAGAATTTTGCCAAAACAAGTGTAAAAGGATACAATGTAAATCTTGAGGCCTCTCTTGATAAAAACAATGTCTACGAAGTTTATATCCATCCTGTAGAGTTCCGCAAGAAAAATCGTCAGATATTTGACCTTTATATCAATGGTACGCTGGTGGATACCATTGACACCGAGGAGTCGGGACTTGATTGGGAGAAAAAAGGACCGTACATCACAAAGGTTTTGGATGACGGAAAGCTGAAAATTGAATGCAAATCCAGACAAGGTATTGTATCTCTGGCCGGTTTGGAAATCAACAAGATAACGTATTCCAAAGCTTTTTCCGATGTAAAAATCAAAGACTGGTTTTATATTCCTGTAATGGAGCTCGCAAGCCGGGGAGTTATATTCGGCAAGGGCAATGACATGTTTAAGCCGCAGGACCATATAATCGGCGAGCATGTGGCATATATGATGTTTAATGTCATGAAGGTGTCCATTGCAGAAAATGACAAGGAATTCAATCCGGAAAAGTACAGAAACCTGTCGGATGTGCCTCCGAGTTTTTGGGCTTATCCCTATATGAGCGCTTATTACAACTATTTCTTTAAAGAAAAAATGCTAAGATATGATGTTAATACCCGTGTTCCTTACAGTGCAAAGGAGTACGAGGAGAAAAAGAAAGTAAGACGCGAAGAGTTTGCTATGGCGATTATAGGGGCAAGGCGTCTTGACTATAATGAAGACGGCAAGGTGTTTGTACTGGATCCGTATCTTGAACCTTCAGCAATGTTGAACAAGTATAAGGACAAAGATGCCGACAAGATTACGGATTCCTTCAGGTATTTTGTAGAATTGGCTTTGGAAAAGGGTCTGATGAAAGGTGACCAGTTTGGTTACTTAAATCCTCAAAATCCTGTAACGAGAGGAGAGGCGGCGGCATTTATATACAATGCCTTAAATCTTGACGAAAACAATTTTGTAAAGCCGAAAAGGGGAGAGAAAATTCCTGTACCGAGGATAACAGCCAGGAAGAGAAATATAAATGTGGGAATTCTTATTTTGCCGGCACCGGCATGGGATTCAATAAACAATATACCTGTGAATGACCCAAATCCTGACTTTACTTTAATGGAGCTTTTGAACAGGAACATAAACAAGCCGATGGATTGGGAGTTGGTGAATCCTCATCCGCCTGCCTTTGACAAGAGTGAATACAAAGATATAATGCACCTTAACTCATCCAAGATTCCGGGAATTGACAACCAAAGCTACAGTGATTTCTGCGCATATTTCAACGACCTCAGGAGCGTGGCCAGGGCACAAACCGATCTTGAAGCCGATATAACTTATCTTGGCACGGTCGGATACAGTGAAAATATAAATAAGTCGAAGTTCTTCAAATATTGGGAGGTTCATCTGGACGACCCGAATTTGACACCGGAAAAGATTGCAAAAGACTATGACCTTCTGTTCCAGACATCCCATGGTAAAATAACATATTCAAAGGATGTCCAGGACAAAGTCAAGGCGTTCCTGAAAGCCGGCGGCCAGTTATGGTGGGAAAACTGCAAAGGGCTTGAAATTGAATCCGGAGACGGTTTTACGGAAGAAGTTAAGTTTGTGTCGCTGCATCCGGGTCATAACCGCAAGTATCCTCAGATACCTGTTTTAGACGACGAAGGGAAAATGCATCCGTTGTTTGACAATATTTTCAGAATCAATCCGGAGAAAACATCCCGTGTATTTGCACCGGGTATATACAACAAGAACAGCGAGATATCAATGCTGGGCGACGGTGAGGAATGGCTCAACGATGACAACAGGTATCTTGATGAATTGCAGCCTGATGATATTGTAATTCTCAACATAGAGAATACCGACACAGGCGAAATACTTCCCAACATGGCGGTAAGAAATATAGAGAATGAGGATGCGCCTGACGGAAGAATTGTAATTAGCACAAATGATATTGGATGCGGTATAACAAAATTTGTGGACCGCGGTGGCGGAAAAGCCGTTGAAGACTACAAATTCTGCTACAATCTTTTGGGTTGGATGTCCAAGATAGATGTAAGCTTCGATGAAACAACTGTCAACCAGTGGGACGGAGGCAGTGAGTTTTCCGTGGAAGCCACATTCACAAACAATGGAGCAAAGAAACAGATTTATGACGTTACATATGAATATGATCCTAAACTTTGGAATCTTGTACCAACGAGCGACTTTAAGAATTACAAACAGACTCATCCATGGATTAAGGCTTTGGATGAAAACGGATATCCGAAGAAAATTGAACTTGAGCCCAATCAGACGGAAGTAGTGACATATAAATTCAACATCAAGAGAACAAACCTCCGCTGCTATGACTTTACGATAAAAGCAAGTGAATCGGGTGTGAAGTATACCCGCGACATGGCTGAAACGTTGTACAGACTGAATAACGTAAGGGTTGAGGAGCCGATATTCTCAGGACGGAGGAATAACGGAAGTGAAGCTTCTTTCGATGTGACAATCAACGCACCGGAGGAACCGGACAGTGACCTTAGAACCGAGGATTATGAGCTTAATATAAAAATTAAAAAGGATGGAAGCTTTATTGATCCGGAAACCGTTATAGACAATATTGAGCTTCTGACGGACGGAAATACACCGCCGCTGGAAGGTTACAATTACAAGTACTTGGTTGACAATAAGGGTGTTCTGTATCTGAAGGTTATTATAGAAGACACGCTGATTACGAAGCCAACTGAAAAAATCAGGCTGAATATATCTTTAAAGAACCTTGACAGTGGCAGTTATGAGGTTGCCGGAAAGATAGAGGTAATTGATCCGGTTTCCCGTAGAAGGCTTGCATTCTCAGATGAGGCAATATATAAAATAAAATAGGAATTTTTAGGGAGGTTTTATGGCCCCGTGTATAACCTGATTAATGGATATATGCGGGGCCTTTCTTAAATAATTCTTTTTTGTTTTGTAAATCAATTTTGATTTGTCTTTCGAAATTATTATATTATAATAAATATGGGGAAATAAGGCTTTAAAGCATTTGGACAATGTAAAATATAAAGTCTAAAATACACCATGGGGAAAGGTTTTAAAAAAGGATGAAATCTGCTTTGTTGTAGTGTATAATTGAATTTGATATATAGTAATCATGTTTGAAGCATATTCTCAGCCGTAAAATTGGATGTTTTTGTTTTTTTATATTTTAGGGGGAAGAATGAAGATGAAAAAAAGCGACTTGAGTCTTAGAGAAGTTCTGGAAGTAATATTTAGTGTTGCCAATAAGAGGGCCGGTTTTTTTGCTGATAGTTATCTATTTAAAGACCCATCTATCATTTCCAAATGGAAGATCGGAAGAGCATTGCCCAGTAATGATGACATTGAAAAGATTGTTACCTTTACAGTAAATGAGATGACAGAAAACCAGCATAAGATACTTAGAAGCGCTCTCGAAGATTTAATTCGAAATTCCATTATTGACAAAGATATCACTATTGACAATGAAATTAAAGAATCATTGTTAAGCATAGAAGATTTTAAGAATTTTCTGTCGGAAGTATTGAGGATTGCCAAAACTGTTAACCGCAGCAACAAGCAAATCAATGACAAATTTAGTGGCAATTTATGTGGTATCAGTGGGACTGATGAAAAAGAAGGGTCTGACAGTAGTGGTAAAAATATAGTTCTTGACAACGCTGTTATTGTATCCTCAGAAGATATGGAAGGAACATATTCCGGAATAGTTGAGTTTAATATGCGGCTTTTAAAAAAGAAGGATAGAAGCCTTAAGAATACGGAAAGTCCGGACATACATATCAACAGGAATGAGAATTATATTGCAACAGACAAAGCTGGTAAAGTGAAAGGACGTATTACTGCAAAAAGCTTGATTGGTACTGTTATTGTAGGGATTATTTCAAGTTTGTGTGTTATTCAAATGGTAAACAGCTTGAAATTAACAGATAAAGTGCCGGAAGTATATGCCGTGGAGAGTTTGGCAAAAGAATTTTCATCTTTGGACAACTTAAATCCGAAATTGGAAGTAATAAAACAAAATAATTATGATAACTCAAATCAGAAAGAGAGTACTGTCAAAGAAAATAATGAATCAGATGTTTGTTTTAGCAATGATAATGTCATAGAGGAAAACAAAGGAGAAGATGAAGGAAAAAATAAAAATATAGAAGAAAGCAAAAGAGAAAATGAAAGTGAGAGCAAAGAGAAAAAAGAAGAAAGTGAAAAGAAAAATAAAGACAAAAACAAAGAGGAAAATAAAGAAGAAAAGAAAGAGGCTGTCAGTGAAGCAAACCAGTATATAAAGGACAATACAATAGACAATTCGACAGTTGTTGATGTCAATAATGGTTTAATAAACAGTTCAATAGTTATTAATGGCGATAACAACAACATAATTAATGGACATAATATATTTTTCAATTATGAAAATAAGAGCGATTCAAATTGAGATGATATATTGTATTGAAGGGGGATGTATGGAAAAGAAGCTTTTTAAGTTGTTGACCTGTATTTGTATAGTAATTATAACGATTCAAATAAATTTAATATGTATTAATGCTGGCACTAAAAAAATAGTAATTGAAGATATAAAGGATATTTCAAATGCACAGCAAAAAGTGATTGACGGCTTGGTTTATATTGAAGCAGGACCGGTACTGGAAGCACTGGGATGGAATTTAAAGTGGAAACCAACTGACAAAGTGGTTGTTTGTACTAAAGGTAATAATTTGATGATACTTAAAGTGGGTAGTAATGTGGTTGTTTTGAACAATCAAGAGATTTACCTTCAAGGCGAAGTGATTATTGACTCTGACAAAGTATTAATTGAAAGCCAATTTGTAGCACGCTATCTGGGTGAGCAGGTTATATGGAACGGTGAGGATAATGTTGTTATACAATCAGCTGATTATAAAACCAAAATTAGTTTAGATGGCAAGAGAAATATTGTTATACTTGGAAACGGTATAATTGCAAATATACATCAGCCTTGTCAAACAGACACACTTTTTAGCATGTTGGATCGTGCTGACAGCTTGCTGGAAAATAATTATCCTGATGAAGCACTTTCAATATACCAAGAAATGCTGTATGAGATTTCCAAGGACGAAAATCCCGATATATATTTGAGAATTATGAATAATATCGGTAATGCGTATTATATGTTGGCAGACAGAAGAGATAGGGAGAAGAAGCTGTTGTTGGCTGTAAGTTCTTATGAAGAGGCTTTAGAGTGTTATAATAAACAGGAAGTGGAATTTGATTATGTTACTATGTTATGTAACCTTGGAAATGCATATAAAGGATTAGCTGATATTTCCGGGAAGAAAGAATATTTATTGAAATCCATTAATTGTTATGATATTGCTTTAGCACAGTCCGAAGTACCTTTTTTGGATAAAGCTCTTCTCTACTATAACATGGGTATAGCGCGTGCAGATAATGGCGAAGGAGGAAAAGCTGTATACAATTTATTAAGAGCATGGTGTATTTATCAGAAAGCGTTAAAGCTATATACCATTGAAAGCAGACCTGATATTTATGCCGAGATAAACTACAACCTGGCAAATATCTACAAAATATTCTCTACAATTGACCGAAGCGGAACGTTTTACGAAAAGTCAATAACATCATATAACAAAGCGTTGAAAGTATGGACAGCAGAGAGCTATCCAATAAATTATGCAATGGTTTATAAATGTATCGGTGATTTATGCAAGCAGCAGTATGCAATAGATAATAATGTACAAAATTTAGTAATGGCAGTTGAAGCGTATAATGAAAGTCTGGAATTTTTCCCGCTTATCACATATCCTTTGAAATATTCAATGATATATATGGAGCAGGGCAATACCTATATGCTTTTGAAAAAAGCAGAATCGGATGAACAATGGCTGAAAAAGGCTATGTTTTGCTATAAACAGGCTTTAAAGCCATTTTCAGATGAATAATACTGACTGTTTGTTGGGACGCAGAAAGGAAATTAATGAGACTGCGTATGCAAATGTATTAAAAAAGGAGTTGGTAGTGTATATGAAAAGAAAATTAATGATATTTTTTATTGCTTCAGTGGTTACTTTATTAATATGTTCGGTTGCTGTACTTGCATCGGGAGAGGATGTACATATTCTTATAAATAATAACGGGATAAAATTTAGCATACCTCCATATGTAAAAGATGAGGAAGTATTTTTACCCATGAGGGAAATATTCGAATTGTATGGATTTGAGGTGAATTGGAACGGTATGGAAAGGTCAGCTGAAGCTGCTAAAGATGGTAAAATTGTGAAAGTAAAGGTAGGCAGCAATATTGTAAAATTATATGGTGAAGACTATAACTCTAAAGACGATGTTTTTATTTTCAGAGACAGGATTTTTATTTCCACTGATGTGATTGAAGCGGGTCTCAACATAAAAGTTAAATGGGACAAAAACAAAAGAACAATATACTTAAACGAGTATACCAATGAAAGTATTACTATTGTAGGTAATGACAACAGTGTTATATTAGGCAGCAACATTCTTGTCAATATATCTCCAAGATATGATATAGACACGGTTAATAAAATTATTGGTGAAAATGATGAAATGCTGGTAGAAAAAAATTATACAGGTGCTATTAGAGGCTATAAGGAACTTCTCAAACATATTTCTGCCAAGGAAAATCCGGAGGAATACATTCATGTTTTGATAAATTTAGGTAATGCATATGTGGAGTTGGCAAGCATAGTAAACAGAGAGCAAAATGCGTTGGAAGCCATTTTATTTTATGAAGAAGCTTTAAAAGTTGATTCAATAGATAAATATCCACATAAAAAAGCTTTGGCTAACAGAGGTATGGGAAGTGCATATTTTATTCTTTCAACTGTAAGAGATGTTGAGAAGAATACAGCTAAGGCGCTGGAAATGTTTAATGAGGCGCTGAATATTTTTGTAAAAGATGGTGATCAGTATAACTGTGGATATTTGCATTACTTAAAAGGAAGAACTTATTATTGGATGGCAGCATCAACGAACACTAGAGATAACATTATAAAATCATTGGATTCTCTTGAGGAGGCATTGACTACATTTAATACTGAAAACTATAAAGATGAATATATTATTGCGAGAAGTTGCCACGGATTAGTTCTTACACAGTTTTTCAACTTCAGTGGTGAAGTGGAGCATTTGCAACGCGCTTTTGATGCATTTAATGAAGTGTTGGATAACATTACAATAGAAGAAAAACCTATATTATATGCTTCAACATACATGCAGCTTGCAAGTTATTATATGTATTTAGCTAATAAAGATGGGGATGTGGAAAGTTACTATAAATGTATTTCGTGTATGCAAGAAAGTCTTAAAGTTTATACATTGGATAGTGATTCATACAATTATGCTGTTGCCTATGCTAATATAGGTAAGGCTTACCTGCTAATGTCTTATTTATCACAGACGAATGTTAATATTGACAGGGCTCTAAGTGCCTATGAAGAAGCTTTGAAGGTATTTAAAATTAGTCAGTTTCCTTTTAATTATGCAAGTGTTCAAATTGATTTGGGAGAAGCGTATACGGTAAAAGCGGGCATAACTGGTTCGGAAGAAGATTACAACAATGCACAAAATGCTTTCAATAATGCTTTAAAAATTTATACGTTGAAGAATTACCCTTATCAATATGCAAAAACATATTCAGAATTTGGCAAGATGTATATTGCACTGGCATACATAAAAGATAAAGAAGAAAACAACAAAAAAGCAATTGAATGTTTTAATGAAGCTTTAAAGGTGTATTCTTTTGAAAAATATCCTGTTTTGTATGGATATAATCAGGAACTTATTGCACTTTCAAATATTGAGCTATCAAAAATAAGAGATCCCAAAAAGCATCTTAATAAATCGGTTGAGGTGTGCAACAATGCTTTAAAAGTTTTTAGAAAGGAAAATATTCCGTATCTGTATGGAGTAGTTAATATATATCTGGGGAACTCATATACTTTCCTGGCTTCAATAGAGAACACCAAAGAGAATTGTATACAAGCAGAAAAAGCATATATGAATGCATTGGAAATTTTTACAAAGGATGCATCTTTGACATATTACTTGGAGGCAATGACAGGGCTTGCGGAGAATTATGTTATTAAGTCTCAAGTGGAGAACAGAAAAGAAAATTTGGAGAAAGCAATAGCAAAATGTAATGACATTATTGAGTTGTTAGATCGTCATCGGTCGTCTCCTTATTATGGGAAAGCTCAATACATTTTGTTACTTTCATATTTAGGCCTTTCAGATTTCGAAAACAAAGAAGTTAATTTAAACAAAGCATTAATTGCAAATCGTGAAGCTGTATCTGTTTTCGAAGAAGGTAATTTGGTTTTTGATAAGTCAATTGCATTAGCTGCAGGTGCTAATATTTATCTTAAGTATTCAGAAGTGAATAATACCGTAAAGAATCTTACAGAGGCTAAAAGAACGGTGGAATCAGCGCTGACGTATTTTAAAAAGGAGAACTATCCTTATCAGTATGCAATTTTGATGAATAGCATGGGCACTATATACCAGAAATTGGCAGAAAAGGAAAACCGGATAGACAACCTAAAAAAGTCTATTGAAGCCTATAAAGAAGCAAATGAGATTTTTTCAATTGAAGAATATGGATTATATTTTGCAAAAACGAAGCACGATATGGGTGACGTTTATATGAAACTTGCCGGGTCAGAAGACAGAAAAGCGAATATCCAAAAGGCTCTGGAGTGTTTCAGTGAAGCCATCCGAATTTATACGAATGAAGATTATCCATTAATTCATGAAGAAATAATTAAAAAAATGGAGAACATAAAAAAGTAAAGTAATTCATTTTAAGAAAACTTTAATTAAACGTTTGAAACCTATGTATAAGATAATCAAAAATCTTATGAGAATGTTGAAAATTTCGTGTATAAGAGAATGAAAAGTCTCCTTCTTGGCAAGAATTACAAAATAATATCCAAGGAGGAGTTTTTTTATGTCAACATTTTTGAGTAATTAAATATTTGAGTCAATTTTTGTTCAAAATTTATTCCGGCAGATTTCATTTAGTGTTCAATCTGATTGTTTTAAATTCATTATATAATGATAAATAAGTTAATTGATTTATCACAGCTTTGACACGACCATCCTTCCAATTTTTATTTTATAGCATCTGGCGTTCTTTGCATTAAATGTTTTTTTACTTTCTATGGGAGTAAGTAATTTATTGTTTTTACTATTTATTTTTTTAAGGGGGTAATTAAATTGAATAATTGTGCTGTAAATAACCAAAATGAGAAAGGGCAAAGTGGAAGAATATGCAAGTATCCATTAATGCCGGCTCATCGTTTATTTGAAAACCAGGCTGAAAAATTTCCTGATTGTATAGCGGCTTACTATGAAAATGAAAAGATATCTTATTCCGAACTAAACAGCAAATCTAATCAAGTAGCCAGGTATTTACAAAAATTAGGAGTTAGTTATGAGGTACCTGTGGGTATACTTATGGAACGGTCTATTGACGTTATTATCGCAATTCTGGGAGTACTGAAAGCAGGTGGGGCATATATACCACTTGAACCGGCATATCCAAAGGAACGCTTAAATTATATGATAAATGATTCTAAGATGCCTGTGTTGATTACCAAATCTTCTTTCCTCGATATAGTACCCGATAGTAATGTAACTGTGGTTAATATGGATTTGGATTGGGAAAGAATATCTAAAGAGAGTAAAGAAAATCCAGACTGCAACATTAATTACGATAATTTGGTTTACATAATTTATACTTCCGGTTCAACCGGCACTCCTAAGGGAGTTGAGATAAGCCATGGTGCATTGGTTAATCTTATACACTCCATGCTTAAAGAACCTGGAATGACATGTGAAGATCGTTTGCTTTCTGTTTCGGCACTATCTTTTGATATGTCTGTTTTCGACATCTTTGTACCGCTTTCAGCAGGTGCTTCCATTATTATGGTCGGAGACTGTATTGCAAAGAATGGGACAAAACTTATCCAGGCATTAGAAGAAAACTCTATTACTGTCATGCAAGCAACACCGTCTACATGGCGCATGCTTTTAGAATCTGGCTGGAAAGGAAATAAACAATTAAAAATACTTTGCGGTGGAGAAGCATTGCCCAGAGAGTTGGCCAACCAACTTAATGAAAAGGGTGCCGTTGTTTGGAATATGTATGGTTTAACTGAACTGACAGTATATTCCGTGATTTCAAAAGTTACTTCAGGCGATGGGCCGGTACCAATAGGTTATCCGATTGATAACACTCAAGCATATATTTTGGATGAAGATCTTAAGCCTGTACCTTTTGGAGAGGTCGGAGAACTTTATATAGGTGGTGATGGAGTAGGCAGAGGATATTTTGGCAAGCCTGAATTAACGAGCGAAAAATATATCCAGAACCCATTTAGTGACAACCAATCAGATCGCATTTGCAAAACGGGAGATCTTGCACGTTTTTTACCTGATGGTTCAATTGAGTATCTTGGACGAGCGGACTTTCAGATAAAACTCAGGGGTTTTAGAATTGAATTGGGAGAAATTGAATCTGCCATTGAAAAGCATCCATGGGTGCAGCAGGCCGTTGTTGTTAAGGACAATGGCGAGGGAGATCAACACATAGTAGCTTATTTCAGAACAAAATCAGAGCAGGTCCCGTCCAGTGAGGATATGCGTTCCTTCTTAAAAAATACTTTGCCTGATTATATGATTCCAAGCTTCTTTGTTCAAATCGATGAGTTTCCACTTACACCCAACGGGAAGGTAGACAGAAAATCATTACAGAATTTTGATTACAAATTGGATGTTCAAAGAGATGGATATGTAGCGCCTTCTACTTCACTTGAAAAGGAAGTTGCAAAAATATGGTCGGATTTATTGAAGATTGATGATATTGGAATATATGATAATTTTATGGAACTTGGGGGACATTCGCTTTTGGCCAACCGCTTAACTTTGCGTATTAACGATACTTTCGGAATTAAGCTGTCTTTGATGGAAGTTCTGACATCAGGATTAACAGTGGCAGATATGGTAAAACTTATTGAGAACAAATTTCTTGAGGAAACTGACAACAAGGATTTGGAAGCTATCCTGGAAGAAGTAGAACGAACGGTTGGCTGATAAAGAACTATAATTTATACATTTTATTTTTATAAACATGTAATTAAACATGTAATTGCTCTGCAAATTTATAAAGTTTTGTGTATTTTTTGGGGAGAAAATATTATGGCCAATATATTAATTGCCACGCATTGGACGGGCGGCGATGTATATCCGTTTATAAGAATAGGAAAAGCTTTAAAGAGACGAGGACATGATGTAACTATATTTACTCATTGTATATATAAAAATATTGTAGAACAGGACGGAATGAAGTTTGTACCATGGGACAGCCCGGATGAATATGAACAGTTGATGAATGACCTGCCGCTTTTAGTGGATCCTCTGCGCAATTTAGATGGAATGCTTACATTTTACGGCAGGCATCATAACAATGAAAAAACTCTTATGGAATATAGAAAGATATCAGAGTATTGTTCAAAAAAAGATACTGTAATATTGGCAAGGCATCGTTCAGCGATTTCCGCCCTCCTTGCAGCAGAAAAATTTAATATACCCGTTGTAAGTGTGTTTTTAGCTCCAAATTACATTTCCCATTTGCAAATACATGAAGAAATATTTGGAGATATTATGAAGAAAACTGTCAATGAAATTCGCAAAGCATTAAATCTAAAGCCGATAGAATGCTGGACATCTTGGATATGTTCTCCAAAACGAAAACTGGGACTGTGGCCTGAATGGTTCGCACATCCTGATGAAACATGGCCTTCTGGATTGATTTGTGTAGGTTTTTATGTGGAAGAAGCTGGAGATAAAGAAGAATTACCCCCTGAAATTGTGGAAATGCTGAATGGAGATTCAAAACCCATTTTAATTACAGCCGGCACAAGTAAAATGATTAGACCGGAGTTTTATGAGGTTGCTTCTGAAGCATGCAGAATACTTGGCAAAACCGGAATTCTGGTGACACTTTATGATGAATTGGTTCCCAAACCGTTACCTGATAATGTAAAACGATTTCAAAAGTTATCAATTAGAAGCTTGTTGCCGCATGTGGATGCGGTTATTCACCATGGAGGCATTGGAACGACGAGTGAAGCAACAGCGGCAGGCATTCCTCAATTGATATTACCTCATTTGACTGACGGACCTGATAATGCACATCGGTTAAGGGGATTGGGAATTGCGGAATTGTTGCCTCCATTAAGGTGGAAACCGCATTTATTGGCGGCAAAATTAACAACATTAATGAGTCAGGATTATAGAAGTCGTTGCTTAAAATTTTCCCAATATATCAGGCAGGAAGATTCAGAAAGCAACATATGCAGAGCAATTGAACAAGTAATCGGGAATAATGATTTTTTAATATCGAATTAGAGTTGAAAAGTCGGGTGTAAATATATAATTATGGCTAATATAGTAATTACAACTCATTGGACCGATGGAGATGTACTTCCGTTTATAAAAATCGGAAGTGAACTTAGAAAAAGGGGACACAGGGTAACGCTTATCACACATTGTTATTATAAAAACATGGCAAAAAGTCAAGGGCTGGATTTTGAGGCATGGGATTCTCCGGAACAACATAGGCAGATGTTGGAAGATATGAAAGAAGAATTGGACCCGTTAAGAAATCCATGTGCACTTGAAAGATATAAAAAAAAGTATGAAAGTATTGAGGTACGGCTTCGTGAATTTAAAAAAGTGATTGCACATTGCAATACAACGGATACTGTCTTGGTAGCAAAAAACCGTTCCAGTGTTGCAGCATATCTTGCAGCGGAAAAACTCAATATTCCTTTGGTATGTGTATTTATGGCTCCAAGCGAAATGTTAAGCATGGTTAGTTATGAAATGATGCTTGGCAAATTATTGGCAAATGAGTTGAATTTGTTGCGAAAAGAGCTAAACCTCGCACCGGTAAAGAGCTGGCTGGCGTGGCAAAGCAGTCCCAAACGGCAAATTGCTCTGTGGCCTGATTGGTTTGCCGAGCCAATTGAAGAATGGCCCGCAGAAGTGATAAATGTAGGTTTTCCACTGTCATATAATGAGAGATTTGATAATTTACCTCCAGATTTAATGGAAGATTTGCTTGGAGACGAGCCACCTGTTGTTATAACCGGAGGCACCAGTAAAACGATTCGTCCGGAGTTTTATCCCTTATGTGTTGAGACTTGCAGACTTTCCGGACGTAAGGGTATTTTGGTAACACGGTATGAGGAATTATTACCCAAAGAGCTTCCCGATAAAGTAAAGTGGTTTAGAGAACTTCCTTTAAATAAAATATTTCCATATACATCAGCAGTAATTCATCATGGAGGCATGGGAACATTGAGTGGAGCAATTGCGGCAGGAGTGCCACAATTGGTGCTTCCGTATTATCTTGACAGGCCTTATAATGCTTTATGCTTAAAAAAACTTGGTATTGCCGAATATCTACCCCCTATAAAATGGAAACCTGAAATTATGGTTGATGCACTTCAAAAAATTACGGCTTCTTCCTTTAGAGAACGCTGTAAATTATTCTCAAAAAAAGTATCTCTTCAAAACACTATGAATGAAATCTGCTGTTTAATTGAAGAGACTGTTAATAATGAGGAATTTTTGCTTAAGGACATTAGTTTATTACAGACAACGTGATAAACAGCCTGGTTCGGCTAAAGCCGGAATCGGAACTTCAGCAAAAAAACTGAAATAATGGGTGATGAATTTGAACAGCAATATAAAGGAGCGGATTAATCAATTACCTGTAGAAAAAAGGGAATTGATTATGCAGTTATTAAAAAAGCAAAATAACAAAAGAGAAATTCAGAATGAAGAAGACAAAATAACTTTGTGTCATAGAGAAAAAGGATGTATCAATTATTTTCCGCTGTCTTATTTTCAACAAGGGTTGTGGTTTATAAACCAGTTAGACCCGAACAATTCTTCATATAACATTCCGTTAGCCTACAGACTTGTTGGGACACTTAATAAAGAAGCATTGAAAAAATCTCTCGAAATAATAATTAACAGACATGAAGTGTTACGTACAACTTTTCAGGAAATAAACGGAGAACCGTTTCAAGTAATTAGCCCGTATTCTAAGGTTGAGTTGAATATTATAGATATTTCGCACATTACCGGGGAAGACTGTGAAAAACTTGCACTTGAAAGTGCCCGGAATGAAGCAAACCGGTTGTTTGACCTGACTAAAGGACCGCTCATCCGGTTTCTGTTGATTTGCAAATCTCAAACTGAACATATTTTTGTAGTTACTGTTCACCATATTATTTTCGATGGATGGTCTACCGGTATTTTCTGCAATGAGCTGTCGGAGATATATAATGCACTCATTTCGGGTAGAGAATATAATTTACCCCAACTCGAAGTGCAGTATGCAGATTATGTCGTATGGCAGCATAAAAAACTTAATAATGAAGTTATCGAAAAGCAATTAACTTATTGGAGACAAAAGTTGACCGGGAATGTCCAAGTTATTGAGCTTTCTACCGACAGGCCAAGACCCAGTATAAAAACTGTGCGGGGCGGTGCCTTACCTTTTGAATTGTCGCCTGCTCTTAGTAAAGAAATTAAGATTTTGACTGTCAGGAAAAGATGCACTTTGTTTATGACATTACTGGCAGCTTTTAAAACATTGCTTTACAGATACACCTGCCAGGATAATATAACTGTAGGTACGCCGATAGGCAATAGGAGTCAATTGGATTGCGAGAAGTTGATGGGGTTGTTTATTAACACATTGGTTTTATGTACAAAAACAGGTGATGACCCATCGTTTTCGGATTTATTGGAACGTGTTCGAAATGTTACATTGGAAGCTTACGAAAATCAGGATATTCCCTTCCAGAAATTAGTGGAGGAACTTAAACCTGAGAGGGATTTGAGTCGTAACGTATTTTATCAAGTAATGTTTAACTTCAGTGACATGTCAAAAGTGTGTATGCGGCTGGAAGGACTGGAAGTATCCCCTTTTGAGCTCGGCGGAAGTACAGCCAATGTTGATTTACAGTTGTATGTTTGGCAGGAAGGTGAAGTTATAAAGGGATATTTTGAGTATAACAAGGACTTATTTGATGAAAGTACAATTAAACGCCTTATTGAACAGTATAAAGTTTTATTACAGGGAGTGGTAAATGATCCTGAACGGCACCTAAGTGAACTCCCGATATTGCCTTTGGAAGAGAAAAATAAAGTACTTTACGAATGGAATGATAATGATGTAGCATACCCTCACATCAACGGACTCCATAAGTTTTTCGAACGACAGGTAGAGAAAACACCAGATTCTCCGGCTGTTTTTTTTGAGAATGAATATTGCACCTATCAAGAACTTAATGAGAGAGCAAATCAGCTTGCGCATTATTTAATTAACATAGGTGCTAAAAAGAACACAGCTATTGGCCTTTTCCTTGATAGATCCATTGATATGATTGTTGGCATGTTTGGAATTATGAAGTCAGGAGCAGCTTATGTTCCGCTTGATATAAAATATCCTTCGGATAGAATTGCAGCTATTTTAAAAGAGGCAGGGATAAAAATTTTAATAACTCAAGATGATTTACTGTCAGACGTTCCTCAAATGGAAGGGCTTAATGTAATCTGTATTGACAGGGAACAGAAAAAAATCTGCAGCTTCAGTAAAGAGAACCCTTCTGTTGAAGTGTCCAATAATGATTTGTTATATATCCTTTTTACATCAGGAACTACGGGAAAACCTAAGGGCGTACTGGTAGAACACAGGTGTTATATAAATTATATACAGGGGATTATAAGAAAACTTGAAATAGACTCACCGCTAAATTTTGCTATAGTTTCAAGTTTTGCGGCTGATTTGGGTACTACTAATATTTTTATACCGCTTTTTACAGGAGGACAGTTGCATATTTTGTCTTATGAGAGAGCTACGGATCCTGAAAAATTTTTAGATTATTTCAGAAAACATAAGATCGATGCAATGAAACTGGTTCCAAGTCATTTTGAAGCTTTGAAAACAGTACAAAACTTTGAAGATATTATACCCGGTAAAAGACTTGTTTTTGCAGGCGAAGCTTGTTCATGGGAACTTATAGAAGAAGTTCGCAGATTAAATCCGAGTTGTATGATACAGAATCACTATGGGCCAACAGAAACTACAGTTTCAGCATTGGCTTACCTGGTTCCTGATGAACTGCCGCAACATGCCGGAAGTGTTGTGCCTATAGGACGTCCTTTGCCCAATGTAAAAGCATATGTTCTTGACAAGCATAGACAACCGGTTCCTATAGGAGTTGTGGGTGAACTCTATATCGGCGGAGCAGGAGTGGCGCGGGGATACATAAATGAACCGGAAATGACGAAGCAAAAGTTTATACCGAATCCGTTCCATCCAGGCCCGTCAAGTTATATGTACCGCACCGGTGATTTGGTAAGGTATTTACCGGATGGGAATATTGAATTTTTAGGAAGAATTGACCGGCAAATCAAAATAAGAGGGTACAGAATAGATCCTGAGGAAATCGAACATGCAATAAAAGAACATTCCGTTGTTCGGGATGCTGTAGTTACTGTTAGGGGAAATTCAGAAAAAAGTAATAAACTGGTAGCTTATCTGGTTCTTGATAAAAAAGCTGAAGGAAACTTGGATATATCCGAAATTCGGCGTTATTTAAAGAAAAAATTGCCTGAATATATGAGGCCATCATCTTTTACAGTATTGGATTCCATACCGCTAAATACCAATGGAAAAGTGGATTACAAGTCATTGCCTGAACCTAGTGAAGATATTATTGAAGATGATAATTATGTAGCTCCGAGAAATGAATTGGAAGAAAAGATTGCCTCTATATGGAAGGAAACATTGGAAATATCCAGAGTAGGGATTGATGACAACTTTTTTGACCTTGGAGGAGAGTCTTTTAAGGCTATGAGCGTAGTCAGAAAAATTTCTCCTTCACTTAGTGTAATCGATTTGTTTAAATACCCTACTATCAGAGAACTTAGCGATTACATCTCAAACAAGCAAAAAGAAGAAAAGAGAGAGATTTTGCATGAACTTACGAAGCATGTTTCAAAAGAGAAAAAACAAATGAATTTGATTTGTATTCCTTATGGGGGAGGAAGTGCTGTTGCTTATCAGCCTTTAGCAAATGAAATTCCTGAAAACTGGTCACTGTATGCTGTACAAATACCGGGACGTGATTTCAGTCGCCCACATGAAAAACCGGAGAGCCTTGAAAAGGTTGCTGAAATGTGCATTTCTGAAATCAAAGAAAAAGTGACAGGGCCTATTGTTCTGTATGGACAATGTGTTGGGGGAGCTTTGGCTATCAAACTGGCATATATGATGGAAGAGCAGGGAATGGAGCTGGTTGGTGTAATTGAGGCTGGAAACTTTCCTTCGCCACGTCTTCCGGGAAAATGGTTTGAATTGTGGTCAAAAATTTTTCCTAGGGACCGTTGGATATCTAATCGCTTGTACAAGGAAATATTAAAAAGTATAGGAGCTCCGATAGGCGGTTCCAACAATGAAGCAGAACAGGATTTTATTATAAGAAGTCTTCGCCATGACAGCAGAGAGGCGGAAGATTATTACACTAAGATGTTTTCAACTGAAAATTTAAAGAAACTTAAAGCTCCTATTACATGTGTTGTGGGAGAAAGAGACCGTACTACAGAATTTTATCAGGAAAGATATAAAGAATGGGAACATTTTAGTAATTGTGTGAATTTAAGGGTTATTGAAAATGCAGGCCACTTTTTCCAGAAACATCAGGCCGACATATTAGCGCAGATTATAGTTGATCAGGCGGAAAAATGGAAAAATATTAGAAGTTCAGAATTTGTGGAAGAGGCATTGGAAGAAACGGTAGATAAAAAGAAGGTAAAAACTTCTATATTTGACAAAGCAAATGTAAAACCCAGTATGAAATTATTTTTATTTATTGCCTTAGGGCAAATTGTGTCAATGTTTGGGACAAGCCTTACAGGATTTGCATTAGGTTATTGGATTTATAAAGAAACAGGGTCTGTATCCTATTATACTTTAATTTCAGTTTGTACTTTACTGCCAAATATTCTTATCTCTCCTATTGCCGGTGCAGTCGCAGACCGGTGGGATCGACGGAAAATTATGATTATATCCGATACTTTTGCTGCGATGGGTACTTTGGCGATTGCTTTATTATTGTGGAGCGGTCGGCTTGAAATCTGGCACATTTATATTTCCACAACTATTAGTTCAATTGCAGGCGCGTTTCAGAGACCGGCATTTTTGGCGGCAATTGCTCAAATTACGCCCAAACAGTATCTTGGACAGGCAAACGGAATAGCACAAATGGGTTCTGCGTCAGGTAGCATGTTGGCGCCTATAATAGGCGGAATGCTTGCCTCTTCAATTAATCTTTATGGAATTCTGTTAATTGATTTTATATCTTTCTTGTTTTCGGTGGTGCCTTTATTATTGGTGGCTTTCCCGAACTATATGTTTAAAAAGCGGGAAGAACCTTTCATAGAAGAAATAAAAGGTGGATGGAATTATATTATAAAACGAAAATGTTTGATTATAATGATAGGTTTCTTTATTGTTACAAATTTCTTTATGAGTTTGTCAACTGTTTTGGTTACTCCTGTAGTATTAGCCTTTGCTTCAGTAGAAACGATGGGTATTGTTACTTCTGCGAATGGCTTTGGGCTTATAGTAGGATCAATTATTATGAGCCTGTGGGGCGGAACAAAAAGACGTGCAGACGGAATGATTGGATATGTTATACTATCCGGTATATGCCTGATTTTGATTGGAATAAGACCGTCGGTAGTTTTAGCAACAATAGGTCTTTTCGGATTTGGTCTATCTATAGCATTTATCGATACTCATTGGCAGATTCTTATACAGTCTAAAGTGGGGCTTGAATTACAAGCCAGAGTTTTTTCAATTAATGAAATGTTAGCCTTTATTATGCGTCCTCTTGCGTTTTTCCTTGCGGGGCCTTTGTCAGATAAAGTATTTGAACCGTTCATGGCTGGAGAAGGGAATCTTGCAACGAAAATCAGCATGATAATCGGAAGCGGTGAAGGAAGAGGCATGGGATTAATTCTGGTTTTGTCCGGTATTATATTGACTATATGGGGAATTATGGGATTTAATTATCGTCCTTTACGCTTTATGGAAGATGTATTGCCGGATGCTATACCTGATCCTGTTATTTTGAAAGATAAAAACAAAATTCAGGAGTTGGCTGATATGCAGTTATTAAAAACCATTCAAAATGACAGGAAAAGAGCAAAGATTTGAAACTGGGTTAATTGTGTCATGACATTTACATTTTTTAATAGAAAGGTGATGGATTATGAAAACTGTATATCTTACTATTGATGATGGACCATCTAAGGATAGAAAAGAAAAAGTGGACATTTTATATCAATATGGAATTCAACCAATCTGGTTTTGTATAGGCTCTGAAATTGAGAAAAGGCCTGAGGATGTAATTTATTCTATCCGAAAGGGAGGAATTATAGGAAATCATTCTTACTCTCATCCGCGTTTTTCTCAAATATCGCTGGAAGAATGTTTTGAAGAAATTGAGAAAACTGATCGAATTATTGACAGCATTTATAGAGAAGCTGGCGTTGCTCGGCCTATTAAAGCTTTTAGATTTCCATATGGAGATAAAGGAGAAGACAATAATTTTTTCAAGAAACCTTACAGCGAGGAAGGCAAAAAAAAGATTTCTAAAATCATGACTTTTCTGAAGGAGCTGGGATATACAAAACCTAAGTTTGATGGGATTACATATGAGTATTACAGTAAATTCGGGTTAAAGGATGATATAGACTGGTATTGGACATATGATGTGGCTGAGTGGTGTACGTTTCAGGAAAAACCTATGTTCGGCGTTCGAACAATAGATGATGTATTTGAGTTGATGGAGCTGGATTTGCCGGAAAAATGGGCTGGATTAAATTATCCGTATTCTGATGATATTATACTGATGCATGACCATCCGCAGACAACCCCTCTCTTTAAACCAATTATTTGCCAATTACTGAAAAAAGGTCTGCATTTTGGTGCAATACCGTTAGAGTAACTTTTTGACGTTTTTTAGAAAACTTTATTTATTGCAGGGGGAATAATGATGTATGTTCAAAACAGCGCAAATCTGCTTCAGAAGTTTAATCAAGACCTTGATGATGGTTCCGATGAGTATGTTACACCCATAGTTGACCTTGAAGAAATGGCGAAAGAATATAAAGTAGGAAAAGTTTTAATTAAAGATGAAAGTAAGAATTCTTACGGTACATATAAAGACAGAAGAAGCAAGAGCATAGTTAAATTCGCAAAAGAGGGGTTATACGACAAAATTGTAATAATAACAGCCGGAAATGCAGGTTATAGCCTTCTTAAGGCATGCGAAGGGACTTCTATAAGGTTAATTAATGTTGTGGATAAAAGCACAAGCGATAGGATAAAAAAAAAGCTGATGTCCACAGCAAGCCAGGTTTTGGAGGTAGATTTAAATAAAACAGTTTTGTCTTCAAAAGATCTAAAGAATTTAGTCAGCACGAAAAGTCATGATAGAATTTTAGATGCCAGCAATGGTTTTCATGAGGCGTATGAATCCATATACTATGAAGTCGCCTGCGAAAATGTGGACTATATTGTGGTCCCTTTTGGCAGCGGAGAAGCTTTTTTTGGAATTATAAGTGCAATAAGTAAGTCAAATTCCAAGACCAGGGTAATTGGTGTGGGTGTTGAGAACAGGAGCGGAAGTTGTGCAAATAAACTGCGTTGTATATGGACACCTTATGAAAACAAGCTGCAAAGTGTTCTAAAAAAAGGGCATAGGCTTATACGTCTTAATGAAGAAGAGATTCAGCAGGCATATAAAATTTTGTCGAAGTTTATTGACTGTGAACTTTCAAGTTCGGTTGTTTTCGGAGTCTTTAAACGCATTCGGTTTAGTGAGAATGACCGTATTCTTCTTGTAAATTCAGGAAGAGGTTTGTTGTAAAATATCCTGTAATTGTACTGTTGTGGAATTAACATTATTATCATTAAGCCCATTTTGACTGTTTTTTGAGCGAATGCAGATGGAAAGTCAAGGGTTGCCGTCAGGCAAGACGCAGTCTTTACCCTTGACTTTTCCCACAAATGAACCCTATAATTCCTGAAAATGAAGGGCTTGTGCTGATTTTTGTGTGTCATCCCTAATTATTTTCATTGCTTCTTCGCTAAAACATTCTTCAGGAGATTTATAACCTGGTATCTTTTCGGGAAAATTATACAACCACTCCTGTATACGTTTATAGTTGTTTCTGAAAAATCTTTTATTGTTCTACCTTTAGGTATAAAACGTCGTATTAGTCCATTTTGACGTTCGAAATGTCTTGCCAATCTTTTCTCCATAGATATCTTTCAACCCTAAAAGCGCTTTGTTAACAGTATTACCATCTTTTCTATCCAAAAGAAATAACAACTCATAACGAGTCTTGCGCTTTGTTAGCGTTAAAATAACTGTATTATCAGACTTTTTGCCTGTTATTGTATCAATTTCTCAATGCCCAAATGTTTCTCTTGATTCTATCTCTTTTGGCCGCTCTTCAATGCTTTTCCCCGTAATTCGTTTATTTCGACGAATACTTTTTTTCTTAATTTTCAATCTAAGTTTAAGGTTTAAATCTATGTTTCGTACTCCCAACAATCCTTGGTCTGTATAATTATACAAGGTTTTAGTGCATACGATACTACAGTCCTTCCACTTAGGATCCAATTTGTATAAGTCAACTACTGCGTCCGGTGACCACTTATCATATAATATTTTCTTCTCTGCAAACTTTATAAACTTCCCAGCTTTAGCCAATTTGTACTTTGCTCCGCGATTCTTGCGATTCCTTTCATAAACTGCCTGTCCTGTCTATGAAAAGTACTTTTTACAAGTTGCTAAATCAGTTTTTAGTTGAATTACTGTGCCTCTTTTAATCTCACGGCTAATCGTACTTGGTGAACGTCAATTTAAAAAATAAATAAAACTTTTCTTCCAAAAACGACAAATAAATGATAGAATTCTATAGTGTACAGGTATGAAATGCTTGTATAAATTATGTTGGATGTTTATGTTTTCAGGGTGATAAGATGTACAAAAGACAAAGAATTTTGAGAAGAAACAAAAGATTGAGATATGCAAGAATCAGGACATTGGTTATACTTGTGCTGATTGCCGTAGGTAGTGTTGCATTCTTTTATACCAATGGAAAAGGCAAAAACGAAGAAACGCCTGCGAACTCTTATGCAGTTGACACTGTGGAGTCGGATGACACTGCGGATAGCCATAATGTTGACGCCGGCGATGCGGACACAGAGGACAGAAATGTCAATGGGACGGATGGGACAGAGAACAGGGATGTCGACGATACGGATGGAAAAACAGAGAACAAAATCATCGATGACTGGCGGTTGATATTAGTGAATAGCGATAATCCGATTCCGGATGATTATTCTTTTGACCTGTCAAGCCTGGACGAGTTTCGAAAATTTGATTCAAGGGCCATAGATGACCTTAAAAAACTTATTGAGGATTGCAGACGTGAAACCGGAGGAGTTATATGGGTTCAGTCGGCATACAGGGACAGAGGAACTCAAGAAAGGTTGTATAATAACAAAGTCACTCAGTACATGAATTCCGGGAAATCAAGAGAAGAAGCTGAGAAATTGGCGGCTGCTTCTGTTTCCAAACCCGGGACAAGCGAGCATGAGGTTGGCCTGGCTGTAGACTTCAATTATGCCAATCCTGGGTTTGAGAATACGAAGGCTTTTAAATGGCTTATGGAGAATGCCCATAAATATGGGTTTATTTTGAGATATCCCGACGGCAAGCAATCGATAACAAAGGTGATATATGAGCCATGGCATTTCAGATATGTGGGAAAAGAGCATGCGGAAGTTATTAAAGAAAAGGGATTTTGCCTGGAAGAGTATATTGAGTATCTGAAGAATCAACAATAAATTCTGCAAATAGTATTAATTTGACTGGTTTTGAAAAAAAACTTTAGTTGTTGCACAAAGTTAAATTCTTACGATTTCTTTTGCAATTGTGCTAAACTATCCAACCATGAAGATATTTTTATATACTTTAGCCTTTTTATAATTACATTATATTACCTGTCATATGAAGAACTTAAAGCTTCATATCGGGATTGCAATGATGCTAAAACAAGAATGCCTGCAATGTTACAAATTTGGGATGGCAAGCTAAGTCTCGAAGTGGCTAAAGATATTCATATGACAGCCCCCTGCTTTCGCAAGCGGGTACATCGGTATAACGAATATGGTATTGCCGGTCTTATTGATACTTGGCATAGCAATCGGAAAAGCTACTTCTCACAGGAGCAGAAAGAAACAGTAATTGAGGCTTGGCAGAAGCCACCTTCTGAATGTGGCTTCAGCAAAAGTAACCGGACTATGCCTTTGCAAAAAAGTGAGAATAGTTATGTTTGGCACAGTAAAACCTATTGACGGCAAGGTACGTTTTAAAACCTCAGGAGCTGCTAATCTTGATAGCTTCAAGGCTTTTTTACTTTATGAAGAAAATTTTGCGTTCTAAATAATGTATGGCTTTGGTTATTTTCCCTTGATGATACACATATATATTTTTGGGGGTTTAATAGTGTGAATAATCATAAATTTGAAATAATAGATAATCATGAATTTGGAATAATAGATACCTTTGAAGAGGGCAAATGTTATTGTGATTATGGGCCTAAAGATTTCAACTGCATTCCTGTTGGCGATAGATATATAGGACCGATAGTCAGAAAATATATGTTTGACTTTATCGGTATGAAAACTTATTTCATAGATTCGACAGAGCAGGGAGAAGGATTGTTTTATTGCGGGGTAACGATAATTCCGCCGGAATCCCTTAAACAGTTTAGAGATATTATTGTAAAGGCAAATAATCACTATAAATCAGAGCAACTTGAACTTCTTATCTAAAAAATTATTCTAATCGGAAATAATATCTAAGAAGGTTTTTTGTGTAAATATTATAAGATTTTTTGATATAATATATAAACGAATGAAAAACATTGAGTGGAGATAAATGAAAACCCAACATCATTTAAAGGTTTCAAAATATTGCAATTGTCAGATTTGCACAATAAAAGCTTCGGAAATAACAATAACAGACTTGTAAAGAAGATTATCGGTGAAAATCCTGATATTATTGTTATGACCGGAGATATGGTTAATGCAAAAGATAATGATTTTGAAGTCTTTATTAATTTAGCAGAGCAGATAAGTAAAAGCTTTGATGTATATTATATTGTCGGCAATCATGAACAAGATTTAAATGAAGATAAACGAAAAATATTAATGGACAAGCTTAGTGAAATCGGAATCAGAGTACTGGACAATGAAAAGGTTACAATTTCAAGAGGTGCCGAAAGCATTAATTTATATGGATTATGGTTTAATCTCAGGTATTATAAGGATTTGAAAAATGAATATACAAAGGACGTGTTTTTTGGAACAAAGCAAATTCAAAGTATTTTAGGTGATTTGGATACTGATTCATATAACATTTTACTTACTCATAATCCACTCTATGCTGACACCTATTCTAATTGGGGAGCGGATTTGACCCTGTCGGGGCATATTCATGGAGGTATGATAAGGATACCTTTTGTCGGTGGATTACTTTCTCCTGAAAGAGAGTTTTTTCCCGAATATGATGCCGGCAAGTATCAGGTTAATGGCAAAATATTAATTGTAAATAGAGGATTGGGCAACGGCGATTTTGGAATCAGGGTGTTCAATCCGCCGGAAATATCGGTAATTATGCTTTCAAATTAATTGTATAATGTGATTTTAGATAGGATTTGAAAAAACGAGTCTGTGTACCGGCAATTAAAAATTTTATAATGTTTTGTTATTGACATATATAGATTATCTATATATATTATATATAGATAATCTATATATAGGAGGTCTATATATATCAATTGACAAGAGCCTTATGGCAGGCAGCACAACGATACTGGTTTTGAAGCTGCTTGAAGAAAGAGATATGTATGGATATCAGATGATTGAAACTTTGGCTCAGAGGTCTGATGATACTTTTAATTTGAAAGCGGGGACACTTTATCCCATTTTGCATAATCTAAGGAACAATGGCTATGTAGAGTCCTATGAAAAAGAAGAGAGTAATGGGAAAATAAGAAAGTATTACTATCTTACTTCAAAAGGTAAAAAGCTTCTCCGGGAAAAACAAAAAGAATGGATTACTTTTTCTTCTGCCGTCAACAAAATTTTAAACGGAGGGTTAAGCTATGAGCCAATCTGATGAAATAAAGCAATATGTTAAGACAGTGTGTGAACAGATACGTTGGAAAAAGGCCCGCAGTATTGTTGCAGAAGAAATTGAAAATCATATTTGCGACCAAAGGGATGCTTATGTTTCTCAGGGAGAAGATGAAAAAACGGCTACTGAAAAAGCAATATTACAAATGGGCAATGCCGTTTCCGTCGGTATGGAGCTCGATAAAATTCACAGGCCAAAGCCTCAGTGGACAATGATTGCCTTTACCGGTTTGTTAATGTTGACAGGAATACTCGCGAACTATTTTATTGGTTCTTCCAGGCACTTTTTGTCCGGGTTTGGCTTGGTTTCTTATGCTATTGCTTTGTCTGTGTTTATAATATGCTATTTATTTGACTTTTCTTTTCTGGGCAAATACGCAAAACAATGCTATTTTATCACATTGGCAGTTTAGGTTGCGGGGCTTTTATTGGGTGCGCCGGTTGGCGGCAGGATTTGGTTTGGAAGATTGTCTTTAAACCTAAGCTATCTTTCGTTGGTATTCCCGCTTGCATATTCATTGCTGGTTTATGCTTTGAGACACAAGGGATATATGGGTATTATATTATGTGGCATAGGTTATATTCCGTTTGCAATTATTTTACGGTTTGTGCCGTCATTTACCGGTTTTGCTTTGTTTACGGTATCAGCCCTTGTTATACTTTGCTTATCTATTGCAAAGGGATGGTTTGGGAACGATAAAAAGATAGATTTGTTATTGGTATTTATACCTGTAGTTATTGCAATTATTGCAGCTATTGTCTATATAATGCAGAATCCTTATTTTTCAAGCAGATTTCTTGTTGCAGTATATCCATATTTCAATCGCTACGGAGCAGGTTATGCTTATTGCTTTATAAGAGATTTGTTGGCGAACTCAAAATTTGCGGGCAAGGGAACCGTACCTGCTCAATTTGGAAGTAATGTTCCCCTGATACCTGCCTCTGACACAGATTATATGATTGCTGCATTGACATACAATTTTGGGTGGATTGCATTTGCCGGTATATTGGTTGTTATTATATTATTTTCTGTTTTTGGGCTGTATTATGTTGCTAAACAAAAGAGCGTTTGGGAACTTTGGTATCGTTATCAATAATGCTTACCTTTATTTTGCAGGCAATTATCTATGTAATTAGTAATCTTGGATATGGAATATTTCCGGTATTATCGTTGCCGCTGATTTCTTATGGGAAAACGGCTCTGATAATAAATTCTTCTTTAATAAATAGGATTTATGCTTTCGGTTTTCAGAACAGGGGATGTTTTTAAAGATAGTATAAAAGCTCCCAGAAGGGCTAATCCGGTATTTTCGTATGAGGATGGGAAGTTGGTAATTAGTTTAAAAAGATAATCGATTAAATGGGTAATTAAAATTGTCAGGAGTAGATAGTAATGAAAAAAATTATGTCTGCGCTTTGTATGCTAATTGCGGTGATTTTAATGGCTTTGCCGTTCGGAGTGCCTATGACATTTGCACCCGGTCCAAAAGAGAGGGTGGTGAGATATTTTTCGTATTTTAGCATGGTGCCTGTGGGATACGGGAATTGGTTTCCAATTATTACTGCGTTTTTGTCGGTTATTATTGTTTTGTTGCTCTTGGCCGGTATGAAGAAAGTAAATACGGGAAATACAGTAGAAATTTTGCTGATCATATGTATTATATCACAGCTATTGTTGTGGTTGCTGTTTAATTCTGTCAGCGCTGTGGGTGTTTGTGTAATGGTTTTGCATATTATTGTGTTTATTTTGCAGATGTTTCAGAAACGCAAATTGGGAAAATGATGGATTCGGAAGGATATTCATATCGTAATTTCAAGTTCTATTTTAAAAAGACTTATGGATTGACATTTACAAAGCTTTTTATAGCATTTTTAAGAATATAGTAAATAGATACGGAATAAGGTAGAAACTATTTAAAAAAGCCGAAAAAATACTTTTGTAAGTAATTATTGTACTTTTTATTTAAAAACATATTGACATATGTTAAATATTATGATACTATTTACAATAATATGGCAAGAGTGTTAAAAGTGACTATAATAATTATATATGGGGAATATTTTATTTGTTTTTGATTGAAGTATTAGAATTGGACTGCTTTATCAATTCATATGTTTGCATTTAAATCTTATTAAAGCCAAATAACAGTTACACTCAATTTTGTTGACAAATTTTAAAAAGATTATATTTCGAGGAAAAGTTTTATTGCGAAAAAGATAAAACTATTCCTATATTTATTTTTGCCTTTTTGCGGTTTGAAGCACTACAAATTTTTTTAGCAAGATAGTTAACAGAAATTAAGGTTTGAGTGATAAACTCAAAATTAAAATAAAAATGTAGGGGAAGAAGCACAAATGAGAAAAAAAGGACTACTATTACTACTAACAGTTATTGCAGCAACCATTGTTGTTAGCATGATGTCTGCCGGTGCTACTACATTATACGGTGACTTAAATGCAGATGGTTCAATCAACTCAACCGATTTAATGATAATGAAGAGAGTACTGCTCAAGCAAAGAACTCTTGATGACATTACTCCCGCTGATTTGAATGGTGACGGTAAAGTAACCTCAACAGATTATTCGTTGATGAAAAGATACTTACTCAAGGAAATAGACAAATTTCCGGTTGAGGATATAGAACCGACTCCTACACTGGAGGTTAGCCCAACTCCTACGGAAACCAGTGAAGAGGTATTTGCTTTTAAAATTAAACTATTTTCGGATGGCGATACATACAGGTTTCCTATTCAAGAGATATCAGAGAATAATAATATTGTTGTTGACTGGGGTGATGGTACAACAAGTACTATAACTGATTATTCAACATTGAGGCATAAGTATGAAAAAGCAGGTGTATATACAATAAAAGTACTTTGGTTTGATCACATACCAATTCGGTTTACAGGAGATAAGTATGTGATTGAAATACTTACACCCCTTCCAGATATCGGATTAACTGACTTTAGCTCTTTTTTTAAAAACTGTAGTAACCTAGAAAGAATTCCAGACAGATTATTTTCAAACAATATTAATGCAACAGACTTTAATTTCTGTTTTAGCGGCTGTACTAGCTTGACAGAAATACCTGAGAGTTTGTTTGCAGGCAATGTTAATGCAACTACCTTTGTTCGGTGTTTTTACCGTTGTAGCAACTTAATAAAAGTTCCGGAAGGGTTGTTTGAAAATAATGTTAATGCGACTAATTTTTTGGGCTGTTTCGATGAATGTAGTAGCCTGAAGGAAATTCCAGAAGGATTATTTTCAAATAATGTTAATGCAGCAAACTTTAGTTGGTGCTTTAGTGAATGTGTTAGTTTAGCAAAAATTCCTGAAGGATTGTTTAGAAATAATACTAATGCAACAGATTTTAGTTACTGTTTTTATGGTTGTACTAGCATAACAAAAATTCCCGGAGGGCTGTTTGAAAATAATATTAATGCGGAAGACTTTGGTAATTGCTTTAGTGGATGTAGTAGCATAACGGAAATTCCAGAAGGGCTATTTGAAAATAATATTAATGCGGAAGACTTTAGAGGTTGCTTTAGTGGATGCAGTAGCATAATGGAAATTCCAGAAGGGCTATTTAAAAATAATATTAATGCATCAGACTTTAGTAGTTGTTTTAGTGGATGCAGTAGCATAACGGAAATTCCTGGGGGTTTGTTTAGAAATAATATTAATACAACAAGATTTATGGAGTGCTTTAAAGGATGTAGTAGCGTAACAGAAATCCCTGAAGAGCTATTTGCCAATAATGTTGATACAGCTATCTTTATAGGTTGTTTTAGTGAATGCATCAGTTTGAGAAAAATTCCAGAAGGACTGTTTAAAAATAATATTAACGTAATAAGCTTTATGGAGTGCTTTAAAGGATGTAGTAACCTAACAGAAATCCCTGAAGGGCTATTTGTAAATAATACTAATGCAACAGACTTTCAAGGTTGTTTTTATGGGTGTAGTAGTTTGACAGAAATTCCTGCGAGATTATTTACGAATAATGTTAATGTAACTAATTTTAGAGAGTGTTTTAGGGATTGTACGAGCTTAATAGAAATTCCAGAGAGTCTTTTTGATAGCAATGTTAATGTCACCAATTTTTATAGATGTTTTTATGGGTGCAAAAACTTAACAGGTGTAGCACCTGCTTTATGGCTGCGTACAAATGTTAAAGAATTTTCGGGTTGCTTTGGAAGCTGTACTAAACTGTCCAACTATAATGATATTCCAAAAGGTTGGAAATAATAATTAAGTGTCAATTTGATTAAAAATGGTATGAACATTATTTTGATGTTCATGCCATTTTTAATATATTTTTTAAAGAACAGGCCTTTAAAATCTGACTTTATAAAAAAGAGAGAGTAAGAGATAAGTATAAAACCTTGATTCTTTCTTTTTTCTGCAAAATAACATAATTGACGGATAGGATGGAATGAATGAAAACAGATTCAGGCGAATAATCTTCTGAAAGTGAGCTCTTTATGTAGTTGACATCTCTGGATTTTAATAAGACAATCAAGTCAAACATTTGGCTAGTTGAAACAGAAATTTTACAGGATTAGTATAGCAAATTTGAGCAAAAAGTCTTTTATCGTACAAAAGAGGTATTTAAGAAACCGAATGACTGCGTATAAATTCAAAGCAATATTACATACCTGTTCAGAATAGTAATTTGCTTTTGCAAGCATCAATATAACCTGATTTTAATATAACTTGTTGTGCTAGCTTTTTTTACAGGTAAAAATTGCAAATGAAAAACTCCAACATAATATTGTAACCTATCATTAAACACCAAACTAATGATAGGAGGTCACAATATATGATGGAGCTTGATAAAAATTATTATATCAAAGAAATTGAAAACTTAAAAGACTTTGTAACTGTCGCCTACATCATAATTGACGACATTTACCAGAAGGTAACTCCACCACACATTGCAAATCGCTGTAACATCAATAATTCGGTTATGAGCGATAGTGAAATAATTACCATATGTATTGTTGGAGAGTTACTCACTATCGACTCTGAGAAAGCTTGGTTGGGTTTCTGTAAGAAGAATATGAGAGACCTGTTTCCCAAATTCTGTGACAGGACCAGGTTCAATAGAACCCGCAGAAACCTGCACGCAGTAATTGAGGAAATCAGAAAAGAACTCTCAAACCTTACAGGGTATGCCCAGCAACCTTACCGGATAGTAGATCGTATTCCTATACCGGTGTGCAAATTTGGAAGAGCCAAGTTCCATAAAACATTCCGTAGTTTCGGAGCAACTTATGGAAAATGTCCTTCCAAAAAAGAAATATATCTGGGCTATAAGCTGCATATGCTTGCAACCCTGGATGGTTTTATAACTGATTTTGCAATTACACCTGCTAATGTTGATGATCGTGCCGGTGTATGGGACCTGATTGATTCTTACCGGCGGATAACCTTAATTGGAGATAAGGGATATATCGGAACAGAATTTGCTGTTGAACTAAAAGAGGAAAAGGAAATAGAGATCCTACCTGTTAAAAGGAGCAACAGCAAGTTACAGTTTCCGAAAGCTATAAGGCAATTAATTTTCAAATTAAGGCGCCGGATAGAGACTTCGGCTTCTCAGCTTACCCAGCAACTCAATATAGAGAAGGTGCTTGCAAAGTCGTACTGGGGATTTTTAGCCAGGGTAAAAACCAAGCTTTTAGCCTACAACTTATGTTATTACATCAATAAGCTTATAGGCCGTGATATTAATTTTTCGAGGATCAAAGAGTTAGTATTTGGTTAAAAAATTTAATTCCTCAAACTCAGTAGGAATACTATAGGTGTTTGAGTTGCCATAATATTCCTTGAGCCTGTAAACTATCAGGTAGCACAACAGATTAATTTAATTAAAATTATAGCATCCAGTTTTTTCAGGGTCAACAAACCAAGATTTGTCACTCATCCAAAAGCTCTATTCCCACCATTTTCATCAAATATCTTGCATTGCTTTTTTTACACTGTCCCCGCCTTAAAATATAATCAAATTTTATTTCGTTGTTGGTGTAGGTTTCTGCAAAGTGGTAGTTGACAATCCTTCCTTCGCGTCCTTTTTCCAAATTGCAGAGTTCAAAATCATGGGTTGAAATCATTCCGATAACCCAGTCTTTGTCAAGATTCAGCAAAACATTTCGTGCACCTGTGACCCTGTCAAGGGAATTGGTTCCCCGGAACACTTCGTCAATAAGGAATATCATCGGCTTTTTCATTCTTGAGTGGTCTATTATCATCTTTATTCTTAAAAGCTCCGCATAAAAAGTGGATATTCCCTCGTTCAAATCATCTACAACCCTCATTGAAGTGCATATATCCATTACGGAGCATGTCATTTTTTTGGCACAAGCGGCGGTTCCCGCATAAGCAAGCAGAAGATTTACCCCCACAGTCCTCAAAAGCGTGGTTTTCCCGGACATATTCGACCCTGTAACAATACAGATTTTATTGTCCATATTGATACTGTTGCACACACGTTTACCCTCATTTATCAAAGGATGTCCCATGTCAACGGCATTAAAGCAAACCTTCCGGTCCGATATTTCAGGGAAAGCCCATTCGGGGTTCATCTGCGCAACAAGAGCCAAACTTGCCAAAGCTTCAAAATCACCTATAGTCTCGAGCCAGATTCGTATTGCCTTACCGGCCTTTGCTTTCCATCTTTCCAATGCAAACACACAGTGAATATTCCAGAACAAGAAAAAATTCAATAAAATCTCAACTATATAACCCTTCCCGATGTCAGTGGCCTCTACAATTTTCTCCAAATCCTTTATCTGCTCCGATGCCGGTTTCTTCTTGTCAAACAGCCGGGATTTTAATTCTATCAGGTATTCATCCTCAAACTCTTTCTTCTCAATCAGTTCAATCATTTTATAAAATACCTTTATCTCATTCTTGTACCTGCTTACCGGACCTAAAATACTGCTTACCCTGCCATGCAACACAATATTTATGACAGCCTGCACACCAAGAAGAAAGAAAGGTATGTACAGCGAAACCGAAGAATCAAGCCAGCATATAACCAGAAAAACTATTGTAAGCTCCGGAAGAATATAAAACAACTGTTCTGCAAGCTTGTTACGAAAAAGTTTGGTGCCGTCCTCACAAAAGTCAAGTAGCTTGTCAGGATTTTTCGAAGCATTTTGAGCCATCATTCCTTCACATTGCAAACTTTGGCAAAAGTCAATTTTCTTTGAAAGCTCCTTTACCGCATTCTGCCTCTTTCTGATTTGTCCGGCCTCCTTTTCAGGGAATTCCAGCAAACGCCTTAGCCTTTCCCTGCCAAAAAATGTTTTTGTCGTATTGATCCACTGAAAAAGAGAACCATGCCCAAAAACATCAAGGTCTTTGGAATACATATGATTTGGGTCTGCATATTCCTCTCCCTTGTCCTCAAACTCTGTCCACGTGCCTTCCATTCTTGCTACGCATCTTTTGTTTATTTCCGCAAGAGTGCGATATTTTAAAGTTTCATCGATTACTTTTTGATGCTTCGCAACCAAAAAGAGAAACAGTACAAAAAATACTCCCATACTAATAAACCCATGGACATTGCTTAAATACATAAAAGCAAGAACCGTAAAGAATGTACCTGCTGCAAATGTTACAAGCCTTATTGTGCTGTACATTCCCGAACGTCTTTCAAGCTTTTCCGCATTATCACTATATTGGCGCATACGCTTTAAATACATTTGCTTTGTATTCATTGTTCCTCCCGCCAACCCTGATGTTTTAATATAATCTGTTTACTAAAATAAGTTGTTTTTATAGTATATTGCCACTTTAACGGTATATTTCATTAGTATATCTAATGTAGTATATTTTAATAGCATGTTTTAATAATATTACAACATATCCGTAATTTTTTCAAAAGTTTTCCCATAAAAAAAAAGAGCCGTTGCAGTGAAATTCATCCCATTTGATGTGCAACAGCTCCATTATTTATTTTCCTTTTTCAATCCTCTATTAGCCCATTTCAAGCACTATTACGGCACAAGGTAAATATTTGGCTTCGGAGGCTCAGCCATGCCGGCTCCGATAAAGAAGCTTGTGTGCGGCGGCTGATTGTATGCTACATTCTGCCAGGCTATACCCAATCTGTAAACCGGATCATGCATTAATGTGTAAATACGTCTGTTTGTTGTTGCCGTTGTGGTGTATATTCTCAAATACCTGTTGTCCGAAGTTCTAAAGATTACTTCTTCTCTCCAGTCTCCAAGGAGGTCTGCCTGGAGGCACGGAGTTGATTTTGTACCGTTGTTGGAAGCACATCCGGTCGCGGTAAACAATGTTCCTACACCGTATTTGCTTATTGTAATGCCGTCAAGGAGCTCCCTGAGTTCGTCTCCGTCCCACCATATAGCAAAGTTAATCTGGCTTGGAGCAGTTCCTATATTCTGACCGGTACAGCTGAACAGCGGAGAACCTGCAGCCCAAAGCTCAGCTCCCGGAGATGATGCCGTTATATCAGCCGCACAAGCCCTTCCTGTATCACTGGATCTATGCCATCTGAACAACACTTCTCCTGTCCTTGCATCACGCAAAGCAGCGCCGCCGGAGCTTTCAAAGCAGCTCCAAATTTCAAGGCCCGGTCTGTTGGGATTAAGATCTCCCACATGCAGAGCGTCCCCATGGCCAAGTCCTGAAGTATACAATCCTCTTCCGTTGTCATCAATGGTACATGCACCGTAAATAATCTCATCTCTTCCGTCGCCGTCAACATCGGCCACACTCAGGTTGTGATTACCCTGTCCGTTATATCCGCTGTAATTGTTGCCGTCAAATACCCATCTCTTTGTAAGCCTTCCGTTTCTGAAATCCCAGGCCACAAGCACGCTTCTTGTATAATATCCGCGGCACATGACAAGGCTTGGTCTTTGACCGTCAAGGTATGCTATGCACGCCAGGAAACGGTCCACTCTGTTTCCGTAATTGTCACCCCATGAAGAGACATTTCCTCTCGGAGGATCATAATCCACCGTTGTAATGGCGGCACCTGTCTGTCCATCGAATACTGTCAGGTATTCAGGTCCTGAAAGTATGTATCCGCTTGAATTACGATAATCCGCATTTGGATTGCCTATCACATTTCCTTTTCCGTCTCTTGTTCCGTCAGCTGTCTTGCATGCAACCTCTGCCTTGCCGTCGCCGTCAAGGTCATAAACCATAAACTGGGTATAGTGGGCACCGGCACGGATATTTCTTCCAAGATCTATTCTCCACAAACGTGTGCCGTTCAGCTTGTAAGCATCCAAATACACATTATCGGTATATCCGGATTGGGAATTGTCTTTTGCGTTATTTGGCTCCCACTTTAACACAATTTCATATTCTCCGTCTCCGTCAAGGTCTGCGGCACTGCAGTCATTAGCCTCGTACGCGCTTGACGGTGGCTGAATGGGAATCTGAAGATAATTCTGAGCCCAGACACTTACAGGTTTTGATGCCTCCTGTTCCTGTCCGTTAATAACCGCACGTACCGTGTATGTTGAACTTGTCGTTCCGCCGGTATCCACATAGTTTGTCGCACCGGTAATCGGTGTGGAATTTATCTTTGTTCCGTTGCGGTACAAGTTGAATGCAATGTTGGAAGGATCCGTACCAAACATTCTCCAGCTTAAAAATACTCCGTTGTTTACTTTTACCGCCACAAGCCCTCTGTCCAGTCTCTCCATCTGACGCGCACCAGCAGGTGTAGGTCCAACTGTAGGCGTCGGTGAAGGGGTGGGTGCTGGTGGTTCATTTGTCGGAATTACTTCAAGATAATCCACATTCGGTCCGCCGTCCGAGGCAATTCCCGTTGCCCTGATAACGTTGTTGCCCGCATTTAAAGTTACAACTATGCTTTGGTCATTCCATACAGTCCAGGCTGAAGTCGGATAAAAGTCCAGACTACCTGCAACCAGATTGGAATTTACTCTTATTTCCATAGGTCTGTTATTGTTTGATCCGTTTGCATATCTGAAAATAAGCTTATATGTACCTGAACTGGATACATTTACATTCCACTCAATATATCCTCCGGGTTCGTTGTCGTAATTTACATAACTTCTCCCGTCATAACCTGCATGGATTGTTTCCTCGAATGCCTTGTACAACATCGCATCCTCAGCCTGATATCTCGTCTTTTGTGTTTGGGATGGTATATCCGTGCCCACCGGAAACTTGTCAATAACACCCAGCAGGTATCTTTTCAGCGCAGTAAGGTCCGTTGAATCAACCTTTGAATCACCGTTAAGGTCAAAGGCTACAGATCCATTGGAAATGGGAAGCTCCGAAATTGTTCTCAGAATCAATCTCTTGCCCAAGTTGTAATCTGTCGAATTGATCTTGCCATCGGCATTGAGATCCCCATACTTGGTTGAAGCCGGTCCTGCTGACAGGGAATAACTGATAAACAGCGTGAATATCAGACTCAAGGCCGTTAAAAATACAAGAGTTTTTTTCATCTTTCATCCTCCCTTTTAAAAATTCACTGATATGTCCCTCTTTTTATAAATACGAAATTCTAATTTTTTTAGGGGTAGGTTTTTCTTTTATTATCAACTTTTTTCTTATAAAATTTTTTTGTTTCATTAATAGTTTTTTGATACATAAAATATTGACACCATTATTCAGTTGGCATATAATAAAAGTGTAATATATGAATACATATTCATATGTTCAATTTATCAACTATGCAGGGGAGGAATTAGTTTTGGATGAAAAACGAGATTCATGTGAATGTAATGTAATACACGAAGACATAGTAAACAAAGTGAAAAAAAACATGCCCAAAGAAGAGCACCTTTATGATCTGGCAGAGCTTTTCAAAGTTTTTGGAGATACCACCAGGATAAAAATACTATACGCATTGTTTGCCTCTGAAATGTGTGTGTGCGATATTGCCGCACTTATAAACATGACTCAGTCGGCAGTTTCCCACCAGCTGAGAGTATTAAAGCAGGCAAGACTTGTAAAGTACAGAAAAGAAGGCAAAGTCGTGTACTACTCTTTGGATGACGACCATATAAAACAAATATTTGACCAAGGCTATATGCATATAACGGAAAATGAATCCGGAAAGCAGGTGTAAAATGAAACAGGCAATTAAGAAAGAATTAATACTTGAAGGTTTGAATTGTGCCAACTGTGCACAAAAAATAGAAACAAAGGTAAGAGAAATTGAAGGAGTAAAAAACGCCTCGGTTAATTTTGTGTCAAAAAAAATGATCCTGGAACTGGATGACACGCTCGAACCGGCAAATATTATAAAGCAGGCGTCTTTGATTGCCAAAAGCATAGAAGAGGATATTGAAGTCATCGAGAAACAGGATAAGACCAATGAAAAATTGAAATCCAACGATAATGACTTCGACAAAAAAGAGCTTGTAAAACTCGGTGTCGGAATACTTTTATTTGTCGCCGCACTGTCCCTGAATTTAAACTACTGGGTTGAATTCGGCCTGTTCTTTGCAAGCTATATAATTATCGGAGGAGAAGTGTTGCTAAAAGCCTTCCGTAATATATCAAAGGGTAAAGTATTTGATGAAAACTTTCTGATGGGCATAGCGACAATAGGAGCATTTTTAATCGGAGAATTTCCTGAAGGCGTAGCGGTTATGATTTTTTACCAAATAGGTGAATACTTGCAGAATATGGCGGTAAACCGTTCAAGAAAGTCCATCGCCGCTCTTATGGATATTCGTCCCGACTATGCCAATCTCAAAGTCGGCAACAGCATAAAAAAAGTATCCGTGGAGGATATTAAAGTCGGAGACATAATAGTTGTAAAGCCGGGTGAAAGAATACCTTTGGACGGTAAAGTCGTTGAAGGAAGAACAATGCTGGATACATCGGCCCTCACCGGTGAATCGGTTCCGCGGGAAGTTTACCCCGGTGAAGCTGTCCTCTCCGGTACAGTCAATCAAACGAGCCTTATCAGTGTAGAAGTTACAAAACTGTTTGGCGAATCCACGGTGTCAAAAATACTGGACTTGGTGCAAAACGCAAGCAGCAGAAAAGCTCCGACCGAAAACTTTATCACAAAGTTTGCAGGATACTACACTCCCGCAGTAGTTTTTATCTCAGCGGCTTTGGCAGTAATTCCTCCGCTGGTTGTTCCCGGTGCCGGTTTCTTCGATTGGGTTTACAGAGCACTCATATTCCTTGTAATCTCATGTCCCTGCGCTCTGGTAATATCCATACCCCTTGGATTCTTCGGCGGAATTGGTGGAGCTTCAAAAAACGGCATTCTCATTAAGGGCAGCAACTATCTTGAGGCATTAAACAGTGTTGATACCGTAGTGTTCGATAAGACCGGTACCCTTACAAAAGGTGTGTTTAATGTAACCGAGGTAAATCCTTCATCGGATTTTACAAAGGAAGATTTACTAAAATATGCAGCCTATGCGGAAAGCTTTTCAAACCACCCAATCGCATTGTCAATAACGAAAGCTTTCGGCAAAACTATTGATAAAAGTAAAGTGGAAAGCTATGAAGAAATTGCCGGTCATGGAATAAAAGCCGTCTACCATGGCAAAGAGATACTTGCTGGAAATACCAAGCTTATGGCCAAAGCGGCCATATCCTTTGCCAATATTGAAACTTCAGGAACTGTGGTCCATGTGGCCGTTGACGGAATTTACGCAGGCAACATTGTTATTTCGGATGAAATAAAGGCGGACTCAAAGAAAGCTTTGAAAGAACTGAAAGAAATCGGTGTAAGAAAATTGGTAATGCTTACGGGAGACAATAACAGCACTGCCCGCAAGGTCGCAAGCGAATTGGAAATCGATGAAGTGCATGCGGAACTTTTGCCTCATCAAAAGGTGGAAGTGGTTGAACTTTTGGATGGCAGCAAATCAAAAGGTGGCAAACTGGTATTCGTCGGTGACGGGCTGAATGACGCGCCTGTGCTGGCGCGGTCGGATATAGGTGTCGCAATGGGAGGCCTTGGCTCGGATGCCGCAATTGAAGCCGCAGATGTGGTGCTGATGACCGATGAGCCCTCAAAGCTTGTCACTGCCATTAAAATTGCCAAAAGAACCAAAACCATTGTCTGGCAGAACATTATTTTCTCGTTGGGCGTAAAAGTCCTGGTCTTGCTGCTCGGCGCAGCAGGCATAGCCACAATGTGGGAAGCCGTTTTCGCAGATGTCGGAGTTGCGCTGTTGGCAGTTCTCAATGCCATGAGGGTAATGAGAATCAAGAATATATAAATTTTCATAAAGAAAACAGGTACCTTTTTGACAAGTACCTGTTTTTATCTGTTTTTATCTTTTCATCTGCTTTTTCGGCTGTTTTTATATATTTTTTATATATCTTTTATATATCTTCTATTTCATACTTTTTTATTTTCGGCAATTTGATTTTATCATATTTTTGACTTAGTAATAGAAGTACTCACCTTCTATTTTTTTATAAAAAGTACCGCTTCTTGAAGTAAACGGCCTGTTATTGAAATACAGACAGTTCCCAATGTTGTTGACACCCTCCAAAGCCATTTTTGCCGCAATAATACACTCGTCCGGGGGCACCAACTCTTTAAAGCCGCTCTTGTATGCCGGAGGAAATTGGCCTTTTTGAAATATAACATCATACACGGTATTGGGAAATGAAGGACTTTTTACTCTGTTTAATACGACATTTGCAACTGCAAGTTTTCCCTCAAGAGACATTCCCCCTGCCTCAACAGTTACTATCCTGGCAAGCCAAATCAAATCCTCATCGGTATAATTTCTTTGGTATATACATTCTTCGGGAACTTTAATGCCGTTTTTGTTTATTGAGACTGTATATGTTGTCTGATTCCAATCGACTGAACATCCGAGAACTTCAGATACAAACCTTAATGGCACCATTGTGCGTCCGTTTGATATTTCAGGAGAGGTATCCATTGCTTGCTTCACTGCGTTAATATAACATTCTTTGCTTCCGACAAACAATTCAATATAATTGTAGTCATCTTTTATTGTAACTTTCTTGTCTTCGCCATCCCATTCCACTTTTGCTCCGAGAGCTTCAGCGACAAAGCGTACTGATACAAATGTCCTGCCGTCTTTAATATACGGCCACGTGTCCATTTTAATATAGTTGCCGTTTACCTTTACAGTAATGAAAATCTGCTTGTTAATTGCACTTGCTTTAAAGCTGCCTGAAAGAGTTACAAAAATTACGATAAGTACGGCCAATACGGCTTTAAAATTTCCTGTTTTACACCTTCCTTCATTACTCATGATACACCACCTTTAATAAATTGTAATAAAAATATGACGGCAACATTTTATCATAAAGCAGTCTTTATTGGAAGTAAAAAATTTACATATGCATACAGATTAATCCATGGGAATTTCACCCTGTCACTTTAACTTTTTGTGTTCCATATTTTTCTAAGATGTTTTTACAAGATAAAATTGGTTCTTTCCAAGGTTAGTTAAAATAAATGAAAAAATACAATATAACAAATAAAAATCCCGAGCTTGACAGTTATAGAACGTAAAAGAGACGCTAAACCTTGAAATTTAAGGGTTTACGCCTCTTATCTTTTTTATAAATGAGTGTACTCAACCAACTTTGGAAAGAACCAAATTTTTATTGACATTTACAATTTATGGATATACAAGCAATTGCTATATATTAATAAGAAAATAAATACTATATCAACTTATTTACAATTAGCTGCGGCATATACTTTAGAATTAAAATATTCATTAAATAAGACAATAATTTTATAAAATAATAATATAAAACCAGCCATATGATTAATTTTATTCGTTAAATACAACTTTTATATAGTAGCCAAAAAGCTGCAAATTATGTATAATAACATTTAAGACATTTTAATCAGGACAAATAAAGAAATAACAAAAGTAGGATGAGACAAATGCTGGATTTCAAACCTATAGAGCTAAAAGACAGAGAACTTTTTCATGAATATTTAAAAGATTATGATTTTCTCACTTATGAATATTCATTTTTAACACTTTATATATGGAGAAAAATGTACAATACAGAGTTTGCAATAGTTGATGACACAATAGTCATTAAAAAGCGCACCGCCAACAACGGCACCTATTTCATGCAGCCCATTGGGGCCGATAAAAGTAAAATTGCCGACATTACATTAAAGCTCAACACCTTAAGAAAAAACAATCCCGACTTCAAATACCTCTACGGTGACGTGGAAACACCTTTTTTAGAGCAGCTTCATGAAAATTTCGGAAATCTCGTAACATCCCATGAGGACAAAAACAATTTTGATTATATTTTCAACAGCAAGGATTTGATTAAACTGTCGGGCAAAAAATATCACAGAAAAAAGAATCAGTACAATCAATTCATAAAGAAATACGATTATAGAATTGAAGAAATACAAAGTCCTGAAGTTATAAAAAATTGTATTGATTTGTCTCTTAAATGGTATGATTATAAATCCCTGCAAAGTGAACAGCTTAAAAACGAGCAAAAAGCCATTTTCGATATTTTTAGCAATATCAAAATCTTTAACAATATAAAAGGTATTGCTGTTTATGTAAATAACGAAATAGCAGGGTTTGCAATAGGCGAAAAATTAAACAGCAAGATGGCAACAGTTCACTTTGAAAAAGGAAATTACAATTTTTCCGGCATTTATCCGTTTCTAAACAAATCTTTGGTGGAAATCTTCTTTCGCGATGTGGAATTTATAAATCTTCAGGAAGACTTGGGTCTGGAAGGGTTGCGCAGAGCCAAGTCAGCTTATCAACCCATAAAGTTGGAAAAAAAATATCTTGTAAACATATAAATACAGAACAAGTCAGGAAGAACCTCTCTTCCTGACCTGTTTCAACTATCCCTCGACATTCATACCCAGAGCAATATTTAAATTGCCGTTGCGATACCGAAGCGCATCAATAAATTCTTTTTCATCGACATCGTAATAAAGAGAAACAAGATACTCAAGCACGTAAAGGCCCTCTTCATCCTTTGCCTTGACTCTTTTTAGCTCATAGCTCAATGCATACTTGTTAAAAACTTCTTCAAACTCCCTCTTATAGTCAAAATCATCCCGAACCGTGACCTTCAGTACTTTATATGGTGATTTTTTGGCGCCGAAATTTACTTTGCCAAGAACAATCAAGAAACCGCAAAGCACCAGGGTAAAAAGTGTCGCATAGCCCAAAAATCCGACGCCACAGGCCAAACCTGCTCCCATTGCAAAAAGTACATAAGCAATATCCTTAAAAGTGGCTTCTTCACTTCTAAAGCGAATAATCGCAAAAGCTCCCGCCAAGCTAAAGGCTCTCGCCACATTGCTCCCTATCAGCATAATCATCATGGCAATAATGCTCGGTATTATCGCCAAAGCCAAAGCAAAGTTCTGAGAATAATGCTCTTTCAAATGAGTCTTAATATATACCAGACTTATAATTATTCCCAAAGCAAATGAGACTGCCAGCGCCAGTGTCATGTTTCCAAAAGACAGCTTTATGCCAGCCGTGACATCAAATATTCCGTCGAGCAATCGTTATCATTCTCCTTCGCAATATTGTTCAAAATCATTTTCTTATACTCAGTCCCATACTTTGAGAAGCTGGTCTTAAAGAGTCCGTTTTCGCTCAGCATCCTTGAAAGCCAGACAGGTATGCTCTTTTCCGCTTTGACCTCCATAAGCCAAACACCTTCATCCAGCAACGGTTCACCGTAGTCTCCCAGTTCAAGCCTCAAATCAGTCCTTCGCGATCTTATATTTGTATCAAAAGTTATTCTTAAGTCTCTGTTGTTTATGCCAAAATATGCTATTCTGTCATATGCCAGATAAAGCTTTGGCTCAAGGTCATACACACTCAAAATGTATTCGATTTCATTCAAAACCTGCTTGTTCATGTAACTTTGATATTTGGGCTTTATACCTGTCGCAGCAAATTCATAAGCCTCTCTCAATGTCAGCTTCGTCCTTCTCTTGTTTACAAGTCCGTTTACCTTTTTCTTTATTTCCAAATATACCTTGGCATCCAAAGAAGGCACTCCATAGGAACGAAGCCTTAATTTTTCTTTATATCTAGGTTTTGAAACCGAATGTCTTATCAATTGATTGTCTTGAGTATCATAGTAGATGTTGCATATTGTGTAATATGTATTATTCACTTTATTGTATTCATCAAGCTCCATATATTCTGCGAGAATATCTTTAATTTTCTCATACGTATCGTTGTCCATCAAATACTTTTTCTCATACCTGTTGAATACCTCAATTGCCAACTTTTCCATTTCCCCCCTTAATTTATATATATATATATATATATATTAACAAAAGATCAGTATTACTTCAACTGTACCGGGAACTTATCTATCTGCTTTAACAAATATCTCTTAAGATATGCATAGTCAGTCGAGTTAATCTTTCCATTGCCGTCAAGATCCCCTGCAATAACATTTATCTGCTCCGGTTTCAAAGCATAAAGCAGATACCTTTTACATGCCAACAAGTCTGTGGAGTTAACCGCTCCATCCCCATTATAGTCACCATACAAAATTTCAGGATCGGGAGTTTCATTTTCAGGCCTGAATACCGCTGTAACGTTCAAATCATTCGAAAGGTTGACTGTTATCGTATCCGATGATGCCTCAACGGATCCGTTTATACCCTCCCAGTGGTCAAACACATAGCCTTCTTTTGGTATCGCCTTTAGCGTTATGGGAACTCCCTTGAAGTAAGTACCGCTCCAGCGATTAGGATTTGCAACTGCCGGAGTATCTGATACTATGTCAATGGAATTAATCCTTATGTGTCCCCGGGTCGAATCAGTGTTCAAAGTAACAAGAGCAGTACCCGTTACACCATTATTGCGGAACTTGCTCAATATATGCTGCCTTACATATGACGGACGACTGTTGGCATAATTTCTGATTCTGTTTACTTCCTGGCTCCAGGTTGTATCCCACGGGCTGGTGGCTGTCAATTTAATAAACGGCCAACGGTCCGTATGCTCTTTCATCTCCGGTTCCAAAGTTGCAACAATATCATCAATAATTGAAATCACTCTTGACGGTACAAACGAAGTATTCAACTGGTCGGCAAAACGGTTTATAAACTCATTCCTGAACTCTTCATTTTTAAGAAGAGTCTTGAAAAGAAATACCGCCCACTCCTCATTGGCTTGACCTTCGCGTATATCACCGGCTGCAAAAGCAAGGGTGTTGTGTGACGGACTTTTTCCGTACAAACCAAAGCCAAAATCAGTATCTTTCAGCATCCACCTCCATCTTCCGTCCTGACCGTAAGGAGCTTCCGGATGATATTGGCCGTCATCCGTCTTGTATCTCCATATGCTTACATTGTTTCCGGGCCAGTCCGTATTTCCGAAGAATATCTGAGCTACATAATAATCGATATAGTTTTCTATGTCGATCTTTGTTTTAATATAATCATATGTGCTTTTTTCAGTTATGGAATGGGTTTTTAAATAATTTATTACATCATTTGTATATGCCAGGACATCCGAGGAATCGCCTTCCTGGACTTCGGGAGTCTGGTAAACGTCAAGTATTGCAACTTTGTCATCATCAAGGCCATAATGTGATTTAAGATATTTATCGTCATAACGTTCACGAATATGATATATTCCCCAATACTCTCCATTCAGGAATACAATACACGGTCTGAAAGCCTGGGTGTCTATTTTCAGGTGGGAAACGAGACTTTGCATCATTTCATCCCTGAAAAGAGCACCTGTCCAGTCATTTCCCGCATTCCTCAAAATCAGGCGTTCAAAACTCTTTATTTTTTTACCTGTTCCCGTTCCTCTAAGTCCCGGGAAAATCTCATATTTGATCTCGCCAATATCATTATTGTGGTCAGCATACAAACGGAAAGACTTCTGAGGATACTTTCTTGTGTATCCCCCATGTATCCTAAGTCCCATATCCATGGAGAATCCAAGTTTCCCGTCTGTTTCAAAGTACTCGATATGTACCGGTCTTTCCCACTCTTTTCCCCTGTTCTCATAATTCCCATTTACATAAATCCCGGTAGACTTGTCAAAGAAGTTGTCATAGTCGGTTACAATAGAAATTACGGGCAGTGTATATCTGGTATTCATTTGAGGATCTACAAAATATGAGTGGGTTACTACTTTACTCCGTGCCCCGTCGTCTCTTATGGCAACGGCCTTGATGGTGGTACATTTGAAAACTTCCCCGTTTGGTGCTCTCCATCTGTTCCACTGGTCGTTGGATATATCCTGAATCATGGAAAGTACATTCGCTTCTCCTTTCCTGCTCTTTATATTAATGCCGGAAGTATACTCAATGGTTCCCGATTTCCCCGGCACAGGGTCAGAACCGTCCGTGGTATAGTAAATCTTAACTCCGGGCTCATTTGTGGTAAGCTCCAGCTTAAACGCCCCGGTATAAAAACCTCCCTGATGAGAAAAAACAGGTTCTGAAACAGGTATAAGACTTGGATCATAAATATTTGCAGTTCCGGGTGTAGGTTTTAACAACACCAGTTCAGAGGAACCGTCGGTTTTTCTTCCATAGGCTTGGTCATCCAAAAGATTAATAGTCACCAAAATATCAATAACATTGCCGTCAGGGTCCTTTAAGGTCAATGCTTCTCCGGAAGAGCTTATTTTGAAATTGGTATGCAGCCCGCCGTCAGCAGCAACCTTGTTCTTGTCAGACGCCCAAACCAAAAGATACCCTCCTGCCGGCACAATCCCCTGCGGGAATACCCACTCTGCCGAAGAGTCGGCAAGAATGTATCCTGTCAAATCCACATCATAAGGGCCGGCATTATAGATTTCAATCCAGTCCGAATATGCTCCGCCCTTACTTCCATGTTTAGGGTCTGTAACATCTCCGTCCCGAATTGTGGACACGTTTGACGACATGACCTCATTAATAAAAAGGGTCTGGCTCGCCTCGGCAAAAGCTCCAAAGTAACGCGCAGGTATCATTATTGCAAAAAGCAGTGCAATAACGACTGCACCTGATATGACTTTTTTCATCCTTTTCTCCCCTTTATAAAAATTTTTTGTATTATTAAAAAATAATAATACTCTCCGTTTTTATTTGAATATTTGGCATGTATATTTAGATAAAAATTGCGGGGACAGATACTTCGACGGATAAATTTACATAACTTTGTCAGAAACGGAACTGCAATAACTGCACTAAAACTACCAAAAATATTTATGAAAAATATTTGTTTTAATATATATTTTCGTATAAAAAAAATATATTTGAGTCCGAATTTTAGCGGAAAATACATTTTTCATATTATCATTCTATATTGCAAAGCTTAAATCAACCTTAAAAAGGCTTTGCTATAAACTTTTTTTGCTTTGTGCCCGAAGTGTTGATGGCAAGAGTTCGTGCTTTGGGAAGGCGCAAAGGCAGTATTATCATGGACAATATATTGTGCTTTGGCGACATCGAACTGAACATTTCTAATCTCATTCTGTCCACAGAAACATCTAAAATAAATCTGAGACGCCGCGAATGCGAGCTTCTCGATTTTCTGTTCCTCAGAAAAGGCATGATTTCTCCAAAAGAAACAATCATCGAGAAACTGTGGAGCTTTGATTCCAAAGCAAGTGCCAACCACGTTGAGGTTTACATATCCTTTTTACGGAAAAAACTAAGCAATATTAATTCCAAAGTAACAATAGATACCATTCGCGGCGCAGGCTATGAACTAAAGTACATATTATATATTTCATTTAACCGACAATACCCTTGCCGTTTCTTTTAGCTGTTTTCTTATTTCAAGCTTTTGAGGGCATTTTGTCTCACACACGCCACATTCAATGCACTCATGGGCCGGTTTACCCTTGTACCATTCAACCTTGCCTATTTGGCTGTATTGACCCCTTGCATAATCGGTAATTTTATATACCCTGTGATAATTCATCAACTGAAAATTAAGCGGAATATTGACACCGACAGGACACGGCATACAATAATTGCAGCCGGTGCAATACAAATCCTCCATTCGTTTGTTTTCCTCCATTGACGCCCTTATCATCTCGAGCTCTTCCTTTGTAAGAGGAGTATCATTTGATGCCACACGCACATTTTCCTCAACCATTTCAATTGTGCTCATTCCTGACAGTGCGCAGTCAACATTTGGATTGGCAAGTACAAATCGCAAGGCTATTTCCGCACAGCTTACCGTCTTTTTGGGAAGCAGTTTTTTAATTGTCTCCGAGGGTTCACCGAGTTTTCCTCCACCTACAGGACCCATGATTATTACTCCCAGCCCCTTTCTCTTTGCATGGGCTATTGCTTTTTCATTGCTTCTGTCAAGAAGGTTGTACTGACACAGCACCGTTTCAAAATTACCTGTGTCTATAAGCTTAATCAAATTTTCAGGTTTGTCATGAAATGAGAAGGATATATGACGGATAAGACCTTCTTCTTTAGCCTTCCGTGCCGCCTCCAGCGGGCCTCCCTTCACATCTATTTTCGTTTCATAGGTTTCCCAGTTGATACCCCACATATGATAAAAATCAATATAGTCAGTATCCAGCTTTTTCAATGAATTTTCCAGCCTTTTACGCCAATCATCCCCTGATGCGTTCTCAATCGGATTCTTGGTGGATAAATAAATCTTGTCCCTCCAACCTTTTAAAGCCTTTCCTACGACAACCTCGCTTTCACCATTGCAGTATCCCGGGGCGGTATCTATGTAATTCACTCCAAGTTCAAAAGCTCTGTGAATCATTTCAATACTTTTTTCCTCGTCAACCCTCGTATTGCCATTAATATTAATTTGTGGAAGCCTCATTGCTCCAAAGCCAAGAGCAGATACTTTCACACCTGTTTTTCCCAATCCACGGTACTGCATTTAATTCCCTCCAATCCATAATGTTTCATTTCCCACATAAAATTTATATAAAAATAAATTTTAATAACAAAATATGGGACAAATAAAGAAAACTATCTTCTTACATTTTAACAGAAGAGATTATGCCCGTCTATATTGTCTTCTCCACCTTTAACCTTTTGATAACTTTTTATTTCATCAAAATATTTTTTTATTTATTTTTTACTAATTCGGTCACAAAAAATCACTTCAATGCGAATCTATAGTAATGAAGTCCCTCAAATAACAAAAACGTGCACACCCTTTGCGCAAGCAGCAAAATTTATGAGCGTTAAGCTCCCTCCCTTTTCAGCCGGACTTCACAAAAGTGGAACGGCATTAACACAAAAGGCCGGCTGTCTTTCACCAGACAGTCAGCCTTTTTTCGTGTGTTTTTACACGTGCCAATCCCTACCCGGTAAATCTATATTTTCAGTTTCCTATCAAACTGTCGATTTTCCCCTGATCAAATCCTACAACAATGTTTCCGTCAATATCCACAACAGGTACACCACGTTGGCCGGATTTTCTAATCATTTCCATCGCAGCGTTTCTGTCGGCTGCAACGTTAACTTCCCTGTACTGAACACCTTTTTGGTCCAGATATTCCTTTACTCTTGTACACCATGGACATGTAGGTGTTGTATATACAATTACGTCCATATTATCGCCCTCCTAATTATTTACTCTAACCACCATAAGACTACTGCTTACTATTTAATTATTCCACAATTTTTCCTTTTAAAACACCCTCTTTTTTCACTTATAGAAGTGCAATCCACATCACGTAAGCTGCTCACATCAGCATAACAGAAAAGCAGGAATTGATGAAATCATTCTTTTAAAAACACCCGGTCAGACTCCACACAAACACACCACGGAAGCCTGACCGAGGTTTGAAAAAGTTAATCCGGTTTAAGCCGTAACGATTGAATTGGCTTCATGGAGGGACAACATGTCAACTGCCATCTCACGCATTTTGTACTTTAATACCTTTCCTGCCGCATTCATGGGGAATTCCGTAACAAATTTGACGTATCGAGGCGTCTTGTGTTTTGCCATATTGGAGCGAACATATTCCTGAAGCTCTTCGGCAGTCATTGTTTCGCCGTCCTTAAGGATTACCCATGCCATAATCTCTTCACCATATTGCTTGTCGGGAACACCTATAACCTGAACATCCTTTACTTTCGGATGAGTGTATATAAAGTCTTCAATTTCCTTCGGATAAATATTTTCACCGCCACGTATTATCATGTCCTTGATACGGCCGGTTATCTTGTAGTTGCCGTTTTCATCACGCCTTGCCATGTCACCGGTATGGAGCCAGCCGTCTTTGTCAATTGCTGCCGCCGTCGCTTCAGGCATCTTGTAGTAACCTTTCATAATATTATATCCGCGGGCAACAAACTCTCCGTCGGTATTATCCGGCAATTCCTCACCAGTTTGAGGATCCACAATCTTGCATTCAATACCAGGAAGCGGACGTCCGACAGTATTCACACGCACCTCAATAGGATCATCCACACGGCTCTGGGTACAGCCCGGTGAAGCCTCAGTCTGACCGTATACAATGGTTATCTCCTTCATGTTCATCTTGTCCACCACATCCTGCATAACCTTTACAGGACACGGGCTTCCGGCCATAATTCCCGTTCTCATGTGAGAGAAATCTGTCTTTTTGAAATCTTCGTGTTCCAGCATTGCAATAAACATCGTCGGAACACCGTTGCAGACGGTTATCTTCTCACGGTTAATACAATCCAAAGCCACCTTCGGTGAAAAATACGGTATCGGACACATTGTGGAACCATGAGTCACACAAGCTATCATTGAAAGCACCATTCCAAAGCAGTGGAACATCGGAACCTGGATCAGCATGCGGTCGGCAGTGGAAAGGTCCATACAGTCTCCAATGCATTTTCCGTTGTTAATAACATTGTAATGGGTAAGCATAACACCTTTTGGGAATCCGGTGGTTCCTGAAGTATACTGCATATTGCAGACATCATGCCTGTTAACCGCAAGAGCACGGCGTTGAACCTCCTCAATAGGCACTTTTTCCGCCAGGGCAATTGCTTCATCCCACGAAATGCAGCCTTTTTGTTTTGACTCAATAGTAATGATATTGCGCAGGAAAGGAAGCCTCTTGATATGCAGAGGTTTTCCGGGCTCCGCCGTTTCAAGCTCAGGGCAAAGTTCTTTAATAATTTCAACATAATTCGAATCCTTAAATCCGTCAATCATAACCAGTGTGTGGGTATCCGACTGACGGAGAAGATATTCAACCTCATAAATTTTATATGCGGTGTTTACGGTGACAAGCACCGCTCCAATCTTGGTTGTCGCCCAGAATGTAATAAACCATTGGGGTACGTTGGTAGCCCAGATGGTAACATGGTCTCCCGGTTTTACTCCCAGAGCTATCAGGGATCTTGCAAAAGTATCGACATCATCCCTGAACTGGGCATAAGTCCGGGTATAATCGGTTGTGGTATACTTGAAGGCATACTGGTCGGGAAACTCTTCAACAACACGGTCCAAAAGCTGAGGGAATGTCAAATCAATAAGCGTGTCTTTCTCCCAAATATACTTTCCGGTCTTTCTCGCATTGTCAAACAAGCGCCCTCTCACTTCGCTTTTTTTAATGTAGCGGCTCATGTAATTTGCAAAATTGGGGAAGACAACTCCGGCATCGTCGAGGTCCGCAGCCCACCGTTTAACCCATTCCAGAGAAATGTATCCTTCATAGTTGATTGAACGAAGTGCCATCATGATATCGTCAATTGGCAAATCACCTTCACCAAGCATGCGATAATGAATTTTTCCGTTTTCAACAACCGAGTCCTTGATATGTACATATTTAATGTATGCTCCAAGATTTTGCACCGTCTTTCCGGGAGTCTCACCGGCAAATCTATACGGGTGGTGTACATCCCACAAAGCCGCCACTGCATCACTGGCCACATTGTCAAGCAGCTCACACAGACGTTTTGTGTCGGAATATACACCATTGGTTTCCACAAGAAGCGTTACACCTTTTTCTTCCGCAATGGGGGCAAGTTTTTTCAGTGCCTCAATAACAACATTGTCATCAACTTCTCCCTGAGGTTCCGGCTCAAGGTCGCCAAGAACACGGACAAAAGGAGTTCCTGTTTTGGAAGCAAGCGTAATATACTCTACAATCTCCTCATAATTTTTCTCGGCATTCTCGGAAAACTTCAAACAGCATCCCGAAGAAAAGCACGGAATTTCAAGACGAAGTTCCGAAAGCTTTTTTAAAGTCTTAGGCAGCTCTGATTCGGTAAAAGGCTGTGCTTTCACGGCGAAAATTTCCTTTCCAAGACCACGGATTTCGATACCGTTAAATCCAAAATCCTTAGCCATGGAATAAATGTCCGTCCAACTGAAGTCAGGACAACCAAGTGTTGAAAACGCAATTTTCATAATATTTCCTCCTATAATACCAGTATTTAAAAACTTTTAAGAATTAAAAAAGCCTTCACCTCATAACATAAATGTCAGAGACGAAAGCCAGTTTCTTCCGTGGTACCACTCTTCTTGGTATAAAAATACCCCCTTTGCGGCATCGAAACAGAATATATACCCAAATCAATGCCTTCTCGTTGTAACGGCGAGAAACCCGTTCACACCTACTTGCCCGAAAATTAAAAAGCTTTTCAGGCTTTCAGCTGACTGCTCAAGGGCGAGCTCGCAACCTGCCCGTGTACTGTTTTGCAGCAACCAACAGCTCTCTGGAACACGCTATGGCAGTGCTTTCTCCCTGTCAACGCATTTTACCATTTTTGATGTTATATTATCAGATTAAATTTTCCATGTCAAGAATAATTCCATTGAGATTATTATTAAGATATTTCCTGTTGCAATCCCTGTAACTGGACATCATCTTTTATAATGGCATACTGCTTTAAGTCCCAAAACCTTCCTTTTGCAAACATCCTTTGGCGAAGCAGCCCTTCATACATCATTCCCGCTTTTTGCATTACCCTTCCCGATGCTTCATTTTCAGGAATGTGCACCGCTTCAACTCTGTTTAATCCCATTTCTTCAAAAGCAAAACGAATTATACGCCTGACCGCTTCAGTCATAATACCCTTGCCCCAGTATTTCCTTGACAGGGCATATCCCACTGTTCCACAAAAATTTATCCTGTCAAGCTCCACAAATCCGATACTTCCGATTACTCTTCCAGTTTCTTTAAGCTCAATGGCCCACTCGCCGATTTCACCTTTGTTGTAACGTTCAAGATTCCAATTGATAAACGCTCTGGCATCCTCAATGGACTTGTGCGGCTCCCAGGTTACATATCTGGATACTTCGGGATCCTTTGCATATTCAAATATATCTTTATCATCAGAAATTTTAAGCTTCCTTAAAATAAGCCTTTCCGTCTCCAATGTGGGATTGTACAAACGCAGTTGTGATGTCCGGCTCATTGCCAAAGTCACCTCTTACAAACCATTCCGTTTTGCTTCAAGTATAATTCTTGCAGCCGCAAGGGCCGTAACAAGTATATTTTTGCAACTTTTCGTGTCTGTGTGATATCCCGATGTCTTCGTAGTATACTGTCGAATGACAATTACCTCTGCCTGTCCGTCTTCCTGAAACTCTACAACAATATTTTTACCCTTTTGAATTCTATTTAAAAACTCTCGAAGTCCAAATCCCGTTTTAGCGGGTATAACACAATAGAAATACGGATAATACCCTCCCTGCACCTCATTTATGTTTATCTGCGCCTGGACACCGTAAAAATCAGCCGGCATACCGTCAAAGAAAACGGTAAAACGCGCATCTTTCGGCATACACTCTCCTTTTCTGTTCCGGGCAAGCAGCAATGCAGGCTTGAAATGTTCTCCTTCCTTCCTGACAGTTGCGAAATATTTCTCCATATCTTGAATAATATCAATTTTTATCATGAGTTTCCGCTGTTTAAAAACCCGTCGTATTCCACTAAACCACACAGGCAGTACAAGGACAGCCGAATCCGTTATTAAAATCATTCCCACCCGAAAACATCCCGGTATCGTAAACATAATCAGTGAGAGCACAAACAAAACAGCCATAAAGAATACAAACACCAAAGCTCCTGACGCATTGCTTATGTCAAAAACATCTCTGTCCCATTTTGTTATCGCATAATCAAGATTTCTGATTTCATGAATTCGGTCCATGTCAACAGTCGTCCAATTTTTGTCGGTTTTAAAACCTTTAATCCTGTCATGACCGTCAAAACCACGAACAAAACCCAAAATCGTTGCACAAATCAACAAAAAAGCCCCGGGCCACGGATTCATCGTTATATACTGAATTAAAAAGCCAAAGGCTACAAGCAGTAAATATATAATCATCCTCGCCGAATATGGAAGACTATTTAGCACATAAAATTTCAAACTATCCTCTCTTTCCGGAGACGGAAAACCCGGTATACGACTCAAGCCACTCATACGCTACTCCTTTCCTTACATAAACCAAAAGATTTCCATGAATCATAAAGCTCTTCGTATCCATGTATATTGAAATACAGGGGACAGGCTCCCTGACATACCGCAAAATGTTTGCAATCCTTGCACTTTTCAGGTGCGGCTTCCTTGTCCCTTATCCATTTGGAGCGCTTTTTAAACCATACGGCTTCAAAGCCTTCATCCAGCAAATTCCCCACAGGCTCCGCCCAGCTTGAACATGGCAGAACATTTCCTTCAGGATCGACGGAAAGCAATCCTTCACAGGCACTGCATCCTTTATTGCCAAGCCCCACAGGAATTGGATTAAACAAGCACAGTGGAGTTGGAGAATACCACATAAATTTAACGCCGGCCTCTAAAGCCTTTTTTCGTATATCCTCCACTATTTTTCCAATATCACGATAACGAATTGTCAATTCAGCGTCATCGCCCCGCCCCGCAGGTATAATAAGATTGGCAGAGAACCTGTCAGAACCTATCTCTTTGCAAAACTCCGGATATTCAACGGCTGATTTTTGATTCAGCCTGCAAATCGTAAAGTGAGGATGAACCGCAACTCCTGCTGCCTTAAGGGCTTTAAATCCCGATATCGAGGCCTCATGGGAACCCGGCACTCCCGTAATGGAATCATGCTCCGAAGCATACGGAGATTCAATACTCACCTGCGCCGACGCAAGACCTGCCCTGGCAAGCTCTTTTGCTTTTTTGGTAGTTATCAGCGTGCCGTTGGTTATAAGGTTAACTCTCATCCCGTTGGCCTTCGAGGCATATTTTATAAGTTCGGGAAGATTTTTGTTAAGAAGAGGCTCCCCTCCCGTAAAGGATACACTGGGTACCTCAGCCTCGTACCGGATAATGTCAAGAACCTTTTTAAATCCTTCCTTGTCAAGCTCCCTGTTCTTTTTTACCTTGGTACATCCGGCATAACAAAAACGGCATTTTATATTGCAGGCATAGGTAAGAGCAACTTCCGACAAGACAGGAAGCTCAATATATCCCTTACTGAATTCAACCCTGTGTACCGCAGCAGTTGTGTAATTCTCACAGACTTCCTTGTTCCACACCCGCAAAAAATCCACGAAAAAAAGTTCAAGCTGCATCTCGGTTTCCCGGGCGTCAGGGCGTATCTTTACAAAATCATACACCGAACCACCTTTAAGAATGTGGTCAATAACCCTTGCTCCGGTGGTATTCAGCTTAAACGCTTCATTGGGCATACGAATCAGCACATTGTCTTTAAGCCTGACATATACATACGGTTTTATCCGGGCAATAAACCCATCAACCCAGGCCAGTTTTTTCTCAGTCTTCGTCATCTTGCACCCCCGCTTACACAAGCAGAGTGACAAGCCGAATGGCAGGCTGAGTGACACGCAGAATGGCATGCCGAATGACATGCCGAATGGCACGCATCATGACATGCCGAGTGACACGCAGAATGGCACGCAAAAGCGCCTGTGTCGGGGTCTAAAGCTGAATTAAACGACAACCTGCCCGGATTGACCGGTACAGACCTTTCATATCTTTCATGGCGGTCTCTCTGTCTGTGATACACCAAACCGCTGTGGAAATAATACCAGTACGGCCAGGCGTAAATATAATCATCTCCGGTATATGAATTGTCTGCCGCCTGTGCCGGGTCCGCATTTTCCTTTTTCAAAAGCTCGGACATTTTATCGGCATAGTACTTCCGGGTGGCCTCAATGTCGCAGTCCCACGTCTTTTGCCGCACATTATCCGTCAATCTTTGAATTATATTTTCTATTTCCGTCTCGTCAATCTCTCCGTCTTTTGCAGCTTCATACACCATTAATTCGTATTCATTCAGGACCGCTGACGCATTGTCATGTTCAATGCGGCGCACCCGCAGGGGTTCTTCCGAAATTTCCTCAAGAAACCCTTGCTCTACAAGTTTTGAAATAATAACCGAAATAATCCTCTTATAGGGAATCCCTATTATAAGTGCTATCTCAACGGCATCAAGCCCGGTGGCAACAGTTCCGTCCTTCCTGAACGAAGCTATTTCAATCTTTGGAGGATCCCAATCCTGCCTTGCCCATTGAATCTGATCCAAAGTCTCCCGGGCTTTCATCACGGAACTGTGCTTCCTTCCCACTATTATGTAGATCATTACAAAAAGTCCGATTAAGATTGTCAATAAAATTATTCTGCCTTCAGAGCCATTGTTCACATTCTCCGGCTGCCTGTCCATATTTTCTTCGTACCGGTCGAAAGGCCCTTTCCCAAACTCATTCGGCGTAAAATCAATATCTGCCGGATCATCTATATTAAAAATATCCTCTGTAATGTACTGTTTAATTTCAAACTTGTCATAAGCCGCCAAATTCTCCTTGTGAAGCAAAATCTGAACTCTCGGAGTCCCATCCAGCACCTGAACCCTGTAGTCAATAAGGTATTTTTCATTCATCCACTTCTCCGTGGCAAAGTCATGCTCAAGAAGAAAACTTTCAACTTCTTCCCTTGTGCCGGATTCTTTCGGGAAAGCCAAAGGATAGTTTACGGTAACAGTATAATGTTCCATTGCCTCCTCCCATTGGGTAGGGGCCCAGTCAAACACCACAAGCCTTCGTCCGTCCTCGGCAGTGGTCTTTTTCAAATATCCGGCCGCAGCCATATCGGCAACAAAACGAAATTTGTAGGTGAGGTACTCTCCTCCCAGCCTTTTATTGCCTGAATTTATAATGTCATAGTAACCATTGCCGAGATTAACTATATCGATGGGATAAGAGGTGTTGTCGTCAGTTATAACCCATGCATTTTCCGTGTCAAAAACAGGGCTAAGCTTGTCAAACCCTGACATGGTAAATGCCAGCATTGTCTTTCCCGGCACCAGGTTGTAACGCACGGTGTAGGAGACAATGGCCTTGCCGTCAGGCTGCAAAATAACATCGGTTTCAACAAAACCAAGATTGGCAATATCGGACGCATCCACCTTTACACACGTCGGTATAATTAAAACAAGTAAAATTGAAAAAAACACTATAAATCTTTTAATCATATTAACTCCTTTTGCATGCATAAATATTATATGCGTATTTTAAAATCCGGACTTTTTTATCATTTACAAGTCTATTTAAAAAAATAAAAATTTTTGTTAAATATAATTTTAACTTATTTTACGCTGTTTGTCTCTAAAAATTTCTTGCTAAATTTCAGCTTTATAATACTCCTTGTACCACTGTACAAATTTTCGAAGCCCGTCTTCAATACTTGTGGACGGCTTGAAATTTATATCCCTTTCAAGGTCGGAAATATCCGCATAGGTTCTGAGCACATCGCCGGGTTGCAAATCCAAATATACTTTTTTTGCAACCTTACCAAGAGCTGACTCTAAAACACTTATGAAATTCATTAACGGAACAGGATTGTTGTTGCCGATATTGTAGATTTTGTACGGTGCAAAACTGGTACTTATGTCATCTTTAGTTTCATCCCAGTTTTCATTAGGCGTCGGGATTCTGTCAATTAATTTTACAATTCCTTCCACCACATCATCAATATAAGTAAAGTCTCTTTCCATTTTACCATAATTGAACACTTTAATGGGGTTTCCGCTTAAAATATCTTTTGTAAATGAGAAATACGCCATATCCGGTCTTCCCCAGGGGCCGTAAACGGTAAAAAACCTCAGCCCTGTTGTGGGAATGCCGAAAAGATGACTGTAGGTATGGGCCAGCAATTCATTGGATTTTTTTGTGGCTGCATAAAGAGACACAGGATGGTCCACATTATGTCTGGTGGAAAACGGCGAAACTTTGTTTCCCCCGTATACCGAACTTGATGAAGCATAGATAAGGTGCTTCACAGGGTATTTTCGGCAAGTCTCAAGAATGTTCACAAATCCTACCAAATTTGAATCCACATAGGCATAGGGATTTTCAATGGAATAACGCACTCCCGCTTGTGCCGCAAGATTGATTACATAGGAAGGCCGATAGGTTTCAAAGATACGGTCCACTGCCTTTTTGTTTTTTATGTCAACTTTGCGGAATACAAAGTTTTTATTTTCACTTAACAATTTCAGGCGGTCTTTTTTCAGTTTAACATCGTAATACTCATTTAAATTATCTATACCTACGACGTTACAACCCTCTTTTAACAAGCGCTGTACCAAGTGGAAACCGATAAAGCCTGCCGCACCGGTGACTAATATTACTCCTTCCATCAGTCCATCCCCTTTGCATCAAAGTTAAGTCATTTGCTTAATGCTCTGCTGTGTTTAAGCTGCATAATTATTAATATGCAAAGGGTTTATTATCGGTTACCTATAAATCAATCCTTGGATTCCGTTGTCTCATCAATTGCTTGTCTACCCCGAAAAACAATAAGCAATATAACAAGAAAAATCAGACTGGTCCCCATTCCCACAAGTTCAACAATATATGACTGTCTAAAAAACTCAGTGCCAACTATTCTCAACGAATCAACCGGGATGCCATTTAACTGGACTATTATAAGTGGCACTGGCAATAATAGAAACCATATTATCATTATGAACTTCAATCTATTTCTAATTTTAATATAGTTCTTAAGATTCATAATAAAAATAGTAATACTTATTATGTAGAATATCTTCGCAATGAATGAAAAACTCTGCATCATTATAACAGAGCGTTGCGAAACTTCCCAGTTGTTTCCTGTCTGACATTCTGAAAAAAGTAAAATTACAAAAACCGAACTTAAAAACAAACATATTGACGAATGCTTAAGCATATGTAATTTCTCCTTTTTTGGATTAATTCTCATTAACATTTTGATAATACGTTATTTTATAGTTCTTTTGCCTTTTCCTTTTATACTCAAAGCTTACAAAAAGAAACTAACAAACTCAAGAATCTTATTCAAATTTATACCCGCAATTCGAACATTCTTTATCATTTACATCCCGTTTACTAAAACAAACCGGGCATTCATCCTCATCCGCCTTCGAAGTTTCATAATCTATATGTAAGCCTTTTATCCCAATTTTCTCTTTTTCATCATATTCCTCTACATATTCCCTTCCGTCATCAATAAACCAAAGAATATAACCGCAAGTATCACATATATAATTTATTGCGCCTTCATTTAACCAATCAAGATTTAAAAAAGTCATCCCTCTCGTATTAAGCAGGCTGTTTCTTTTCTCAAATTTTTTCCCTTTACAGATTGGACATATCAATTCATAGCCATTTAGCTTCACTATTCATTACCCCCTTATGTTAAGCCACGGCAGGCATAAAGAAGTTACCAAATACATCTTTCCCAATTAAAGTCAAAACACTTAAAACAATAGAAAACAACAGTGTTACAAAACTATCAACGATTATCATCAAAATACTGATATATCATCTGTACTACGCATGAATCCCTGCAAAATTTACAAAAAGGAAAAATATAGAATTTAATATCACTAAATATTACTAACCACATAGATGATTTCGTGTGTGATTTAACTAATTCGATAATAACTTGCCCCTTTATGTGTACATGTCATACATCCCTTCTGATTATACATCCCACTTTACACTGAAATTTCCTTTAGCCTTGGCAGCAACCAAACTGATTTTATACTTTTGAGTTTCAGTTACTTCAAAACTTACTTCTCCTTCATTATCTGACCTTTTGATTATTTCGTCCCCCTTTTCATCAAAAACAACTAAACTGAGACTTCCTTCTTCCAATCCTATAGCATATTTTATTGTTACAACGTCACCTTCATTGAATTTAACCTTTCTGCTTTCCACACCGTCAAAATACTTAAAAGAAGCATTAATCGTATTTCCAGCATTACTTCCAACATAACCTACCTTTACACTCGGTTCCAATGTTAATGTTGAAAATAAAGTAAAACCGATTATTAATATAACCCCTATAAAAATTACTGTTCCTAATATTAATTTTTTTCTGTTATCCATGGCTTACCTCCTTAAATACTATTATTACTAAAGCTTAAAACAACTTCTTTTCCCTTTAATTATTGCTAATATTACTAAATCTCATTCATCTTCTTAGAAGCTGTATCTAAATTCATTTTTTATTATACCATAAACTAATGCATCCGAATATGTCCCGTCATGGCGCAAATAATGCTCCCGTAATTTTCCCTCGAAAGTCATATTACATTTTGGCATTATATTTGTCCAATCTTTCGTAAAATTTCTCAGGTGCCCTTTTTCTTGATTTTTCTCATCCTACCAGCGTATTATTAAAGTAGGTTGTAATTCCTCCTCCGCGGAATAAAGCGCTAATAAGAACAGGTGATAATTTGTAGCCTTTTACTTGCTTAAACTGTTTCTCGCGTGTAAAAAAACACATGATAACCACCTTAAAACTTGATTCCCTTTACTCCATCCCCTCACTCTTCCCATAATATCCCTCGCTGTTTCTCTTGCTAACTCTATTAAGTTCGTTGTCAAAAATGAAATCCTCAAAAGGCCGGGAACTTTTAATCGATGCAACGTCAATATCTCGTCAAGTCCTTCATCAAGACTCGACGCTTCCACCAGGTACTTGTGTTCCAGTGAACTAGCAAGTCCTTCTAAATTCTTTTTCGTTTCCTTATAATTAAATTCTGTGTATGTCTCATTCATTTCTCTGATAACTTTACTTCTCTCACTGTCTAGCAAATAACTTTCCAAATTTCACTTCTTATGCAATTAACATCTTTAATTTTCACTCTGTTCTTAAAAGTCTCCTTTACTGCCTTTAATAACGCTTTTGAACCTTCAAATATAAATATTCTGTTGCCATTTCGGCTCTATCACCCTTTTTATGAGATATATGTTATAAAATTCTTGCACACTTCTACGTTCTCACTGCTCCCTTTATTCCTAATACCTTTTTTCTCCTGTACTCTTCACTCGAAGTGAAACCAATACATGATATTCTCCAAATCCTACTCCGTGTAGCAATTATTATTATATGAATATCATCAAGCCCGCGGCTAATAAATTCTTTCATACGTTTACTTGTTTCTTGCACAAATCGGCGGCTAGCATTGCTTTTGCCTGCTCTAAATGTCTCTATACCAGGAACTGTATCCTGACATTCGTTATAGTTCCTTGTTGTTATTCCCATTAGTATTTGCTTAAATATCCTAAAATTTAACGCGTCCTACGACTGAAACTGTTCGAGTCTTTCAAAGTTAACTTCCTTATTTTGTATACGCATAACCTTGGACGTTCTATTTTTACTTTTCGCCCGTCCAAAACCACAGACGTTTTTTCAGTTCCATAGCTGTATACGGTTCTGTCCTTGTTGTGCTTTCCTTTAGGTCCTGCTTTCTCTTCAACTTCTACATCTAACATTGTTTTTAGGACCTGTATTCCAGCAGCTATTGATAAAGCAAGAAGACCGTTTCTTGCCAACATGTGGACTTCATTAATTTCAATATGATACTTTGATAATTCATTTTTGTTTTCTTCTTCGTGTTAACATAATATAATTCCATTGTGGCGACTCCTTTTTATGATTGATTTTCTCCAAACAATAATTTACCAAAAACATTGTCGGGGCCACAACCTCAAATTCCACGCGCATTTGGAACATGGTCCTTGGCTTAGCAGTCTCACAGAATCATTTGCCAGTACAAGAATTTCTATTTCTAATAGTAGATAATTGAACTGTTCCGCTATTTATAGTATAACCTTTTTGAAATAGTATTTAATTTATAACTATATTTTACAACAGAAGGCAGGATATTGCACCTGATTTTTGTATTTTTTAACAAACAAGGATCTATTTCAAAAATCTATTTTGAGATAGTCCCTTCAAGGACTCACCATGAGTTCCTTAGCTAAAGGTTTACCCGATAGGGTTTCCACTCACTGTGCTACACGCCCTTGACCGCTGCACCACAGAAATATCTACATTCCCTATTCAGTAAATTTTATCAATTTAAAATAACAATATTAAAGAGTGTATTTAACTTTAAAATATTTTGCGGATTTAAATTATCAACACAAATAAATAGTTTCTCTTTAGCTCTACTAATTGCAACATAATAAATCCTATGTTCTTCATTTTTAAGAAGATTAGGCTTCAATAAAAAATCTAAATCTTTTTCTTTTAATATGAGTAAAACATTATTAAATTCATCACCTTTCGCTTTATGAATAGTTTTAAAGTAACTAATATCATCTACTATATTTACATATGCGGCCAACTGTTGGTATGTATGTTTTTCATAAAAAGTTTTAATATTTCCTTTCCGAAACTTTGATAAATCTGTAAAGATTTTATCTTTAACAAAGCTGTAAAAATCCATTAAAGTTTTATCTTTAAAACTATTATAGTTATTTATTAACAAACATAAACAACTCAAAGCCATCTTTTTAACTGCGTGTTTATCATTCCTTGTACATTTTTTTGTTTTATAACAAGTATCAAAAAAGAACCAACAACAATCAATGGAATTATTACGATTATAGGCAGATATTTATTATCAGCCTCTCTAGTTACTGAATGCAAAGCTCCGTTTTTCTCATTATTCTCATTATCCTCATTATTAATGCTCGCTTCTTTAACGTTTTTTATCGACCTGATTACTTTTCGGTATTGGTGTCTCATAGGCTTCAACTTGAATTGTTGCTTCACTTCATGGATTCGCTGAAAGTTTTTCTCTTTTGCTTTTTATCAGCTTCAATAAATGCACCAGTGTTTATAAACTCCTGAATTATTTTTGCTGGAATATATCCTTCTTTAGCTTGCAACAAATTCAACGTCTTATAATCTGTACTGTCAGCCTGATATGCTCCCCTTGCAATTCCATAGTTACCATTATGTTCATTCACAGATAATACCCGAATCTCTCCAGATTTTAGAAACGGAACTTTCGAGTATTCCGTGTTGGTAAGTTTAAATACATCGCTTGATATGTTCCCCATCAAAACTTTTTCCACTTTTATTGAGTAGAATTCTTCATTTACGCTCTCCACTATTCCAATGCTAAAGCAGATTGTGCACCGTTCATAATCATCTGATATTCTTCACCGGCATAAACAAATGTATTAAATATAGCAACTAATATAAATACGGCAAAAATCATTATTACTCTTTTCATATAACTTTCCCCTTTTATGAGAAAAGCTCTCTTCTACAAATGCTTTTACTATAAAATATATACAGTTAATTTTATTATAATTTAATTAAATTACCATAAAATATACAAATTTATTGTATCAAATTCTTACCGTGATAAACAAGATTTAGTTTAGTCTAGAACCAGTAAATTGATTTAATAAAAATCTGTTGAATTTAAGTAAAATAATTGTATTATAATTAGTAAAAAGAGCAAATATAGCACAAGGAAGTGATTAACATTGCCGAAATTCATAAATTCCTTAATTTATAATCTTTGACTGCACTTTTCAGTAGTAATATTAAAGATGTAAAAATTTACAAGCAAGATTCTTAAACCTTAAAATATATTTATAATGCCTGAGACTGTAAAATATTTTATGCAAACTAATTGACTCCTTCTATGGTAGAATACCAAAGTAATAGAACGCTCTGTATTGTGAGTAGATGAAAACTTGAAGTTATTAACTTTTTGAAATCCTAAGCTATATAGTTGCCTTCTTACATAAACCTTTATTTTTTTAAACAATTCATCTTTACACAATATAAAAACATTTTTTGCATGTTGATAAAATACGGATATTTGTCAATTGTTACAACTTTATTGTATCAAATTTTTATCATGGCAAGCAAGATTTGTTTAGGTCTAAAACCATAAAATTATTTTATATAAAAAATCATTACATTTAAATTGAATAATTATATTATTTTTACAGCAACAACTACATAATATGAGCAAATGAATGGTGAAAAACGACAACTTTCAAGCAAATACATAGCAAGCGATAACAGCTTCCTGAGCATTATTGCGGTTTGAGTATGTAAAATATATAATAAATCCAACCCGAAAAGGCAAACTCATTTAATATATCTGGTTATATTCAAACACGTTCACTATAAAACATGAATCAATATTAGGGAAAGGGGTACAATGAAATTGCGAAGAAAAGACAGAGAAGTTACGGAAATAAAAGAGTTAATTCAGATTATTGACCAGTGCAAAGTCTGCAGGATTGCTATTCAAGACAGTGCCGGCCTTTATATCGTGCCAATGAATTTTGGTTATGCTTATGAAAACAATCAGCTGGTATTATTTTTCCATAGCGCAAAAGACGGAAGAAAAGTTAGAGCACTGAAAGAAAACAGCGATGTATGCTTTGAAATGGATTGTGAACACCGGCTCATTACAGGAGACACAGCCTGCCAATATTCGTATTCATTTAAAAGCATTATCGGAAACGGTAAAGTCGTCTTTATTGATGATGCCGAAGAAAAGAAAGCTGCCCTCTCTGCATTGATGAAACATCAAACCGGAAAAGACTTTTCATTTGATGATAAAATGATAGACAGTGTGCTGGTATTCAAAATAATCGTACATGAATTTACCGGCAAATATCACCCTTGAAAAATATACAAAGCTTCTTTCTTATATTTCAATCTAAAAATTTGATTATTTTTCTATTTTATAATCATAATTTGTATGCAATTGGCAATAATTAATAATATAACTGCAACAGTAAATATTTTCTTCATAGCTTAACATTCCCCCCATTTAATGAAATACATGCGTAGTACCGAATTATACAGGTATTACGCATGTATAATTTCTAAACAGCTTACCTGCCAATTGAAAAAAGGTTTGAAAGAATTCTTGCAATCCTTCCAAACCTTTATGGTGCGGACGAAGGGACTTGAACCCCCACGTCGGTGACACTAGATCCTAAATCTAGCGCGTCTGCCAATTCCGCCACGTCCGCAAAAATATTACGCAACACAGGTTATTATACTTTTGTTCCATCTATTTGTCAATACAGAATTTAGCCTTCAAAACTCTTTACAAAAAGCAAGCCTTTACCAATTAATAATCAGATTAACAGACCATTAATAAAAGAAAAGAAACGCCGCCACACCCAAAATTATTAGTATAACAAGCCAAACAAGTAATCTTGCCATCTTTTTGCCTATCGAAGATTCCCTCCTCCGATAGCTTTTAATGGAGTACGTTCTAGGCTGCAGTTCATAGTCATTGTTAAGAAAATTGAACATATTAAGCACCCCCCTAAATAGAATTATACAACTCCCATTTATATAAAATCCAGAGGTTAATATTGCTAAAAGCCGCACAACTACTTGGTTCGAAGCTATCCCCATATTTTACCGGCTTAAAAAAAACGATTGATAAAGTCGAAATTTACTGATATATTATTTGATGTGAAATAAAAGCAAAATAATAAAAGAATAAAATACGAAAAAGGTAAAGCAATGAACATTCTGTATTTTGTTTTATTATTAATTATACTTGCCCTTGTTTATATGTACTATGAAACGACAAGGCTGAAAATCAGCAGGGTCTGTTTTACCGAAAGCAAAGAGCCTTTTAAGATTGTACATATGTCGGATCTGCATATAAAGTTTCTGAACGTGGATATAAACAAGGTGGTAAAGGTATTAGAGACGGAAAAACCTGATCTTGTCGTACTTACGGGAGATTACATAGACAATCCGAAACATATACCGGCATTTATAAAGTTCCTTGAAAGTATCAAGGGAAATTATAAAATTTGCCTTTGTTTCGGCAACCACGATTACAAGGCACTAAAAAACAGCGAAGATTCAATACAGGAGTTTAAACAGCTAATTGAAGAAAAAGGTGTATCAGTCCTTCTCAACAGCTCCGTCTGTATTGAAAAGGGCAACCGAAAGTACAATGTTATTGGAATTGAGGACCTCAGGTCAAAACGGTATGATGTAAAAAAGGCTCTTGCCGGCTGCAATACAAAAGGCTGCACCAATATAGCCATATCGCACAACCCCGACATTATTCTTCAACTACCCGGGGGAAGTGTGGATTATCTTTTGTGCGGTCATTTTCACGGCGGACAGATATGGATGCCTTTTAATCTGGAATTTAGAATTTTGCGCCATGAAAAACTTACTAAAATAGGTATTACAAAAGGAACCCACAAGCTTAACAACATTAACTTGCATATTAACAGCGGACTTGGAAATGTGTGTGTTCCCTTAAGGCTTTTTTCACCGCCGGAAATATCCATACTACATCTGCCATAAAATTAATTTTTGCTATAAAAATAAGGAGTCAGAAAGCTTTCCGACTCCTTATTTTATTTATTCCATTGACCATAATTTATTTATCTGTTTGCCGTAATTATAAAAATTATAAATCACATATAAATCACAAACATATTTCTTACAAACGCTCTTCAAGTTTCTTTCTTTGTTCTTCATATCCCGGTTTTCCAAGAAGGGCAAACATGTTTTTCTTGTAAGCCTCAACTCCCGGCTGGTCAAAAGGATTTACACCAAGGAGGTATCCGCTTATACCGCAGGCTTTTTCAAAGAAGTATACCATATTTCCAAAGTAATAAGCACTAAGCTCAGGCACGGTTACCACAAGATTCGGAACACCGCCGTCGGTATGGGCAAGTACCGTTCCTTCCATTGCTTTCTTGTTTACATAGTCCACGTCTTTTCCGGCAATAAAGTTCAATCCGTCAAGGTTGTCCTTTTCTTCCTTTATAACAATATTCTTTCTGGGCTTTTCAACCCTGATTACCGTTTCAAATATGTTCCTGAGTCCATCCTGTATATACTGTCCCATGGAATGAAGGTCCGTAGTGAAGTCAACTCCGGCCGGGAATATACCTTTTTGATCCTTTCCTTCACTTTCTCCGTAGAGCTGTTTCCACCATTCTGTGAAGTAATGGAGTGAAGGTTCATAGTTTACCATTATCTCAATTGTCTTGTTCTTTCTGTAGAGAGCGTTTCTTACAGCCGCATATTTGTAGCAGTCGTTTTCCATCAGGTTTGGATTGCTGTAAAGCTCACGGGCGTCAGCAGCTCCCTTCATCATGCTGTCGATGTCAATTCCGGCCACTGCAATGGGAAGCAAGCCAACTGCCGTCAGAACGGAGAATCTTCCACCTATGTCATCAGGAACTACAAATGTTTCATATCCCTCTTCGGTTGCCAGCTTCCTGAGTGCTCCTTTCTCCTTGTCGGTAGTGGCATATATTCTTTTACTTGCTCCGTCTTTTCCGTATTTGTTTTCCATGTACTCTTTAAAGATTCTGAAAGCAATGGCAGGCTCCGTTGTAGTACCGGATTTTGATATAACGTTTACCGAAATCTCTTTGCCTTCTATTACTTCCAGCAAATCAGCAATGTATGTAGAGCTGATATTGTTTCCCACAAAATATATCTCAGGAGCATTCCTCTTTGATTTGGGCATGAGATTGTGGAATGAGTGGGAAAGCATCTCTATTGCCGCCCTTGCTCCCAGATAGGAACCTCCGATTCCAATTACAACCAAAGCATCAGAATCAGATTTTATCTTTTCTGCCGCAGCCTTGATTCTCGCAAATTCTTCCCTGTCATAATTTACAGGAAGATCAACCCAGCCTACAAAGTCATTTCCCGCTCCGGTTTTGTTATGGAGCATGTCATGGGCAGACCTTACAAAATTCTCGAAATATGCAACTTCACGTTCACTTACAAAAGGCAATGCTTTTGAATAGTCAAATTTTATTCTTTCCATCGTTAAACCTCCAGCACATAAATTTTTTATGAATCAAACACAAGTCTGATAAGCTTCTCAACAACTTTGTTTTTATATTAACAAATGATTAATCTTAACGCAATACAGTATTCTAATTTTTCCAACTTGAATAATAATAACAGCAATAACTCCAATAACAACTTCAAAAGATTAAACAATTCGTTCACACAATTTTGTTACATAATAATTCAATCTTTCAACAGTTTAATCTCACGCAAAATATGGTCCGTCTTCATGCCAATGTGAAATCGAGGTTAAAATTGCTGTGTTAATCCTTTTTAAAAAGTGCAAACTAAATACATACAAAACATACAAGGTGGTGAATAGCATGGCAAGAAGAAATACTTCTTTGGACCCAAAAGCAAGAGAGGCTTTAAACCGTTTTAAAATAGAATGCGCCAAAGAAATCGGTTATTTGCAGTTCGTTAAAGAAAACAACGACCATTACAAAGGCGACGTACCATGCAGAATAAACGGATTGCAAGGCGGACCCATTGGCGGACAAATGGTAAAAAGAATGATTGAAATGGCAAAAAGTGAATTAATAAAATAGATTTCAAAAGCTTACTATAGCCGGAGAAAAGAATCTCCTCCCCCCTTCTCCGGCTATTTATTATTCATTGTTATCTAAGCTCCGCACCAAGATTTCTCTTCAGTCCGTCAAGAATCTTTGTCATAGCCTTGCCCACTTCTTCATCGGTCAAAGTCCTGTCGGATGCCCTGAACGTTATGGAATAGGCCACGCTCTTCATGCCTTCGGGTACCTGCTTGCCTTTGTAAACATCAAAAAGCTTCACACTCTCAAGTATCTTGCCTGCTCTCTGCTTTATAATGTCTTCTATTTCTTTTACCATTACTTCATCTTTTACAAGCATAGCTATATCCCTTGTAACGGCCGGATACTTCGGAAGCCCTTTGTACTGGCAATCCATTGAAGCTTTCCTGACCAGTGTTTCAACCTCGATGACACCAATGTAAGTGCGCTCCGGACATTCAAACTTTTCGGCAACTTCAGGATGTATTTCTCCTATAATACCCGCATACTCACCGTCAATGTTTATTAAAGCCGTTCTTCCCGGATGGAACACAACATTGTTCTTCTCCGGCGAAACATCATAATTCTTTATTCCAAGCCTTTCCAGAAGTTCTTCCACAACGCCTTTCAAATCATAGAAATCAAGCTCACCGTACATTCCCAAAGTAAGTACCGTTTTTTCCTCGGGCAGCTCCTCCAGCGGAAGGCTCTTGGGAATATAAACCTTGGACATTTCAAACAGTCTTGCTTCTTCTATTCTTCTGTTGTAGTTGGTGCTTATTACCGCAAGCATATCCGGAATAGTAGTGGTTCTCATTATGCTGTAATCCTCTCCCAGCGGATTGGAAATAACAACAGCCTTGCGAAGCTCGCTGTCCGCCGGAAGATTTAATTTGTCAAACACTTTCGGACTGGTAAACGAGAAGGTATATGTCTCACACAGTCCGCACGCAATCATTGTTTCCTTTATGAGGTCTTCAATAGTCTGCTTGTAGGTCTTTCTTCCCTGTGTGGCAGTCTTGCCGGACAAAAGCGTGGCTTCTATGTTATTGTAGCCGTAGAACCTTGCAATTTCTTCCGCAATGTCCGCTTCCCTTTCTACATCATCTCTAAAAGTTGGAACCTTTACAGTCATATTATTCTCATCCACTTCAAACTCCAGGGCCCTCAAAATATCAATCATTTCTTCTTTCGGGATGTTGGTGCCAAGGAGACTGTTTATTTTGTCAACCCTGAGTTTTATAATTCTTGGCTCTTTTTTTTCAGGGTAACAATCAATCATGCCCTTGCATACCGTACCTATTCCCAGCTCTTCCACAAGCTGCGCGGCCCTGTTGATGGCAGCCTCCACATTTTCAGGATCAAGGCCTTTCTCAAATCTTCCGGAGGCTTCGGTCCTCATTCCCAGCTTCTTTGCCGTAAGTCTCACGGATGTTCCGTTGAAGTTTGCGGCCTCAAATACTATGGTTTTCGTGTCATCTTTTATTTCCGAATTGGCACCGCCCATAACGCCGGCCACTCCGACAGCCCTTTCCTCATCGGCTATCACAAGCATTGAGGAGTCCAGTTCTCTGTCCTGATCATCCAAGGTTTTGATTATCTCTCCGTCAAAAGCTCTCCTTACAATAATCTTGTTTCCCTTTATATCCTTGATGTCATAAGCATGCATCGGCTGACCGTATTCCAGCATTACATAGTTTGTTATGTCAACAATATTGTTAATCGGTCTTACTCCTGCAGCTTTAAGCCTGTCCCTCATCCACTTGGGAGAAGGTCCGATTTTGACATCCTTTACAACCCTTGCCGCAAATCTCGGGCAAAGCCCGGTATCTTTCACCTCAACGGAAATATACTGCGAAGCGTCGTCCCCTTCTTCCTTCACATTTATAACAGGCCTCTTGAACTTTGTCTTCAAAGTGACAGCGGCTTCTCTTGCAAGACCAATAATACTAAGACAGTCCGGTCTGTTGGATGTAATTTCAAACTCAATAATCTCCTTGTTCAATCCCAATACTTCTTTAATATCTTTACCCAATTCCTCTTCTTTGGGCAGGATATAAATCCCGTCTTCCGGCGCATCGGGACAATCATCCCTGGTAAGGCCCAATTCTTCTATTGAGCACATCATGCCGTAGGATTCCACACCTCTGAGTTTTCCTTTGGATATTTTCTTTCCTCCGGGAAGAGTGGAACCCACAAGAGCCACCGGTATGTAATCTCCGACATTTACGTTCTGTGCTCCTGTAACTATCTGTAATACCTCGCTGCCCACATCCACCTTTGCCACCTGCAACCTGTCGGCATCGGGATGCTTTTCAAGAGAAAGTATTTTTCCCACCACAACTTTGGTGATTTCTTCTCCCTGAACTTCTATTCCTTCAACCTTGGAGCCTGACATTGTCATGGCATCCGCCAGCTCTTTTGTGCTCACATTTATATCAACATAATCTTTCAGCCAATCTATCGGTGCTTTCATACTACTACTCCTTTCGCAAATTTTATGGTAAAAATCAGAGATTAAAACTGTTTTAAGAACCTGATATCGTTTTCATACAAAAGTCTCATGTCATCGATATTAAATCTTCCCATGGCCGTTCTTTCGACGCCAAGACCAAAAGCAAATCCGCTGTATACTTCAGGGTCTATGCCGCAAACCTCCAGAACCTTCGGATGAACCATTCCGGCGCCCAAAATCTCTATCCAGCCTTCATTTTTACATATTCTGCAGCCTGTTCCTCCGCAAGCCCAGCATGAAACATCAACCTCGGCACTGGGCTCTGTGAATGGGAAATGGTGAGGTCTCAGCCTTATTTCTGTCTTTTCTCCGAACAAACTCTTTGCAAACACTCTTAAAGTTCCGACAAGGTCTCCCATTGTAACTCCCTTGTCCACCACCAGTCCTTCCACTTGATGGAATATAGGTGAATGGGTGGCATCCACAGCATCGGAGCGGTACACCCTTCCCGGGCAGATTATTTTAATCGGTGGTTTTTTGTTCTCCATAACCCTGATCTGAACGGGAGATGTCTGGGTTCTGAGTAATATGTTGTTATTTATGTAGAAAGTGTCCTGTACATCTCTTGCCGGGTGGTTTCTGGGAATGTTGAGGGCTTCAAAGTTGTAATAGTCCAGCTCAACCTCAGGACCTTCGGCTATTTCGTAACCCATTCCTATAAACACATCTTTAATCTCGTCTATCACAATGCTCAAAGGATGTTTCTTTCCAAGCATCTTTCTTTTTCCCGGCATGGTTACGTCAATGACTTCTCTCTCGAGTTTTTGACTTCTTTCTTTTTTTATAAGCTCGTTCCTGGCCTCTTCTATACGGCTCTCAATATAAGCCCTAATCTCATTTGCCAGCTGGCCTATTACCGGCCTTTCTTCCGGCGACAGAGAACCCATGCCTCTTAATACGGCGGTAAGTTCCCCTTTTTTGCCCAAATATTTGACTCTGATGTTTTCCAGTTCCGCAATGGTTCCAACATTGGAAAGTTCCTGCTCTGCCTGAACTCTGATACTGTTCAACTGCTCCTTCATGCTTTGTATTCCTCCTTATATAATCATTAATTGTAGTCCTTATATAAATTCATAAAAAGTGTTTTTACCGTCTTTTGTTTCATAAAAAAACCTTCATCCCAATACAAAGGGACGAAGGTTTGCTTCGCGGTACCACCCAAATTCTTGCATATCCTCAAGACATGCAAGCACTCTTTTGCAGATAACGGCTGCAACCCGGCACTTCCTACTTACCGGCTCCGCCTGCAACGCCATTTTTCCACCGGTGTTCAGAATGCAGCTCCTGAGGGAACTTCAATGGCCTGAACTGATAAAGATACTCTCAGCCTATGGTATCTTCTCTCTTATATCCTTCATGACCATCTACTCTCTCAGTCATCGCCCGAATATAAATTTATGAATTACAGCATAAATTAATTTTATAAATTATAGCATAAATTTTACATATATTCAATGCGCATTTTCATTATTCAACGCATATTTCAATGATTTTTAATATTCCCACAACCTTCTGGTTCCAATTTCATCTTCTGCAATAATTCCGTTTTCTATACTCTGTTTTTTAACCTCATCATAAAAAAGTGCATAGGTAGTCATAATATACGGTATCGTAATGGCAAAACCAACGGAAAAAGTAAATATTGAAATTAATATCCAGCCTATAAAGCTCAAGGTAAGCAAAAACAACTCTTTCCTGTGGCCTTTCATTATTTTCGTACTCAAATCTGCCGCTTTTCTGATATCCATTGTTGGATTGTCAGCCAATATGAAAAAGCTCATACTCAAATCAAGGGCCTTGATTATTCCAGGAACAATCAATAAAAGCGACCAAACCAATATCAAAAGGGTAGTCCAGATATAAAGCGCAGCAGCGTTTATAAAATATTTAAAACCGTAAAACACATATTTTAAACTGACGCGGTAAGGATGTTCCGCCGTATCGAGATTTATTTTTATCTTTTTTCCAAGCTTTATTTCCATCCCGAAGACAGTAAATTTTCCTTTAAGCTTTTTCTCCTTATCCTTTTCTTCCTTTTCTTTTCTTGTTCTGGGCTCTTTTTCCACCCTTGCTATAGCAAGAAAATAAATTGTAAATCCCAGCAAAACCGGACCGTTAATTATTAATGCAGTCTGAAGGCTGAAACGCCCCAGCAACAAAAACAAAAGAATATAAAATGCCATGGTCATCATATATAAAAGCGCCAGATTAGCTCCATTGTTGCTTAGCTGGAACCTCGCCCTTCTCTTTAACCTGCCTAATTCCACCAAACATTACCCCCATATTATTTAATATATTATTTTGATATATAATTCTTTAATTTATATAATTCTTTAATTATCTCAATCTATTTTGCTATTTTATCACATTATTCAATTTAATACAAAGAAAAAAACTCATAAACTCACCATAATATACCATAATCTTTATGCTTTTTCAGGCTATTCATTTTTTGATCAAGTCCAAATTTTTGTGTAAAATTCCCTCTGGCTAGAATCAGGGTAAATTATCACCACTAATCTCCAAATTTT